>Ga0210398_10001113_pt1 | contig 28798 bp, 23 predicted proteins | sample IncBWC4OmetaG_FD_161047 | JGI IMG/M metagenome (GOLD analysis project Ga0210398, IMG submission 161047) | Forest soil microbial communities from Barre Woods Harvard Forest LTER site, Petersham, Massachusetts, United States - Inc-BW-C-4-O | ecosystem: Environmental > Terrestrial > Soil >... | reverse complement strand
GCCCGCAAAACGTGAAGCGCGCGCAAACCGCGACCTGGACGGGCGAAGTGAGCACGTACGCCCCGAACGGAGGAAACGGCACGGCGCTGATGCGCCCGCTTGAGGCCAGCGCGCGCAAGCTCGGCGCGAAAATTCTGCTCGAGCACAGCATGACCGGCGTGATCCGCGACGAGCAATTCTCCGGCCGGGTGCTGGGAATCACCGCCACGCGCGAGGGCAAGACGCTGAACTTCCAGGCCCGACGCGGGGTGGTGCTCAGCACCGGTGGGCACACCAGCAACGTCAACTTCCGGCGCATGTTCGATCCGCGCCTCACCGAGGAATACCAGGTCGTGGGCGAGCCCTGGACGAAGCAAACCGGCGACGGCGAAATTGCCGCCATGCAAGTGGGCGCATCCCTCTGGGGCGCGGCGTGCCAGACCGTGGAGACGCAGGCGCGCTCGCACATTTTTGAAAAGCCCTACGTGATCGGCAACCAGTTCGGCTATCCGCAGGGTGGCGGAAAGCGCAACGAAAATATTCGCAACAGTCCCATCAAGGGCATCGCGCGCGGCATCGGCCTGCAGGTGGCAGACTATCAGAATCTCATTCAGGTGAACCAATTCGGACGGCGATTTGTGAACGAATTGGCCACGGGATTCGACTGGTGGAATCCCTGCCTCGAACAGGGCAGCGTGAAAACCGAAGGCGGTGGGCCGATCTGGGCCATCTTCGACGCCGACGCGGTGCAGCGCGAGAAATGGACCGTCGAGCCGCCGTTTGTCGATCCCGACGGCTGGTTTTTCAGCGCCGCCACGCTACGCGAACTGGCCGCGAAAATCGTGAGCAAATATCAGAAGGAGCCCATGCCCGGCGCGGCGCTCGAGGAAACTGTGGCGCGCTACAATTCTTTCGTGGACAAAGGAAGGGACGAAGATTTCGGCAAGCCGGTGCCGATGCACAAGATTCAGGCGCCGCCGTTTTATGCCGCGTGGTCCACGCCGTGCATTCACGATTGCCTATCCGGCTTGCGCATCACCGCCAAGGCGGAAGTGGTCGATTTGTGGGGGAAGGTGATTCCCGGCCTGTACTGCGCGGGGGAAACGTCAGGCGGATTCAACCAGCACGGCCTGGCAAAGTCCCTCACGTTCGGCCGAATCGCGGGCCGCGAAGCGGCGAAGCGCGCAAGCGCTTAAGTAGGACAGGCTTCCAGCCTGTCGGGTTCCGTCAGAACTTGGCAAATACCCACGCCCCGGCTCAGACATTTCGCGTTTTCTTGGGAGTGACGGAACCCTACAGACTGAAGTCTGTTCTACTGTTGCCAGTTGACCGTTAGTTCGGGGATAGCCGCGCCGTCCTTGCGCGGGTCGGACGCACCGTAGTTCACGCCGGAAGCATAATCGCGCATCACCGCCTGCCCGCCGCCAAACGCATCCGAAAAACCGTTGTGCAGGATGAGCTTATGGCCCTTGGCTTCGAGCTCGGCTCTGGCGTTGCCCGGCAAGCGATTCTCGATCAGCACGTCGCAGCCGCCGAAGCTGGGCTTGGTAAACCGCGCCGTTTCCAGCGCCGCCTGGATGTTCTGGTTGAAATCGACGACGTGCGAGACGAACTGCGCGTGCGCCTGCGCCTGGTTCCATCCCGACATGATGCCGAAAGCGATGCGCGTCTGATCCTTCTCCAGGAACGCCGGAATGATGGTGTGCAGCGGGCGCTTGTGCCCGGCGATCGCGTTGGGCGAAGCGGGATCGAGGTTGAAGAGCGCCCCGCGATTGTGCAGAACGAATCCTGTGCCATCGGCCACGAGCCCCGAGCCGAATTCCGAGTAATTGGACTCAATGAAGGAAACCATGTTTCCTTCGCGGTCTACGACGCTCAGATACACCGTATCGCCCGCCGACGGCAGGGGCTGGCCCGGCTCGGCGTCGCAATTGGCGTGGTCCATGTTGACCAGCTTGGCGCGCTCGGCGGCGTAGGATTTCGAGAGCATGCCGGTCACCGGCAGCTTGGCCATTTTCGGATCGCCGATGTAGCGGGCGAGGTCGGCGTAGGCCAGCTTCTTGGCCTCGATCTGCACGTGCAGCGCGCGGGAAGAATTCAAGCCGTACGAGTGCAGATCGAACTGCTCCATCAAGTTGAGCATTTCGAGCGCCGCGATGCCCTGCGAATTCGGCGGCATCTCATACACCGTCCAGCCGCGGTACGTGGTCGAGATGGGCTCAACCCATTCACTCGAATAATCGGAGAAATCCTTGGCCGTAAGCGCGCCGCCGTGCCGCGCGGAGAGCGCCAGAATGCGCTTGGTAATTTCCCCGCGATAGAACGCGTCGCGCCCGCCCGCCGCGATTTGCTCCAGAGACCACGCCAGGTCGGGGTTGCGCATCACTTCGCCCAGCCGCGGCGCGCGATCGGAAATCAGGTACGTTTTCGCGGCGGCCTCGTTGTCGCGCAGCAGCTCGACGTTGGCCGCGAAGTGCAGCGCAATCCATTCCGTCACCGGGTAGCCGTCCGCGGCAACCTGAATCGCCGGCGACAGCACTTCCTTCATTTTCTTTTTGCCGAAGCGGTCAAGCAGCTTCTGCCAGCCGTCCACGGAGCCGGGAACGGTGACCGGCTCGATCCCCCGCACCGGCATGTCGCGCAGGCCCATCTGGCGCAGCCTCTCGACCGACTGCGCGCCGGGCGCCCATCCGCTGGCGTTCAGGCCGTAGTATTTTCCGCTCTTCGCGTCGTACACGATGGCGAACAGATCGCCGCCGATGCCGTTCCACATCGGCGCCACCACCGTCATCACCGCATGCGCCGCGACCGCCGCGTCCACGGCGTTGCCGCCGCGCGCCAGAATGGCCGCGCCCGCCTGCGACGCCAGCGGCGACTCCGACGCCACGATCCCGCCCTGCGAGATCACCATCGAGCGGCCCTGGCCGCGGTCCTGCGCCATGGCGTTCCCCCGGATCATTCCCAGCGCGAGAAGTCCCGCGAGCAGGATAAAGCTAAGTTGTGATTTGGGTTTGGTCATCGCTTGGTGGAATCAGACGGCTCGGAATGCGGGTTCTCGTGGGACAGCCACTCTTGGCTGTCTGGTTTTTGCAGATGTGCCCTCAATCTGCACTTTTCAGGATGCCTCACAAACAGGGACAGCCAAGAGTGGCTGTCCCACAGGCTACTGCCCTGGCACCACCAGGCTACTGCCCTGGCACCACCATCGCCACGAGCCGCTTCGGCCCTTCGCCGGTCTTGATCCTCGCCGACGCCTTTTGCGGATCAGCCGCGCGAGTGAGCCGATTATACTGCCAGTCGGCGCGCCGTTCCTAGCAATCCCGTGCATTCCGCCGGCGAACCGCTCCTGCTAACATCTGCGGCGCCGGCGTGAGATTTGCTGTAGCCAGCGTCTTCAGACGCGGGGATTTTCTTACGCCGCGGGCGAGCCTCGCCACCAAGAGGCGAGCTCCAAAAACTCGTTGGCACGGCCATGGAACACGAGCATGGAAGTTGACAGTTGGAACAAGCGTTATCGCTTGCGTGAGCGTCCCGAGGAGGACCTGGCAGCGGAGCCGACGCCCCTCGTGGTGAAATTTGCGACGGGGCTGGCGCCCGGCAAGGCGCTCGATCTGGCCTGCGGCGCGGGCCGCAACGCGATCTGGCTTGCCGAGCACGGCTGGGAAGTTACCGCCGTTGACGGCGCGCAAGTAGCCATCGAAATACTGCAGGCGCGCGCCGCCGAGCGCGGCCTCACGGTCAACACGGTTGTTGCAGACCTCGAAAAAGGGGAATTTGAGATCGAGCCATCCCGCTGGGACCTGATCGCCATGTGCTACTACTTACAGCGGAATCTTTATGAACCGGCGAAGCGCGGCGTCCGGCCCGGTGGCGTCCTCATTTCGATTGTCCACATCACCGGGCCCGGCGAAGCAGCCAGCCCGCATCGGCTGCTTCCGGCCCAGCTGGAGAAATATTTTGCGGGCTGGGAGATCCTCCACCGCCACGAAGGCAAGCCAAATGATTCGGCCCACCACCACGCCGTCGCCGAGATCGTGGCCCGCCGCCCCCTGTCACGCTAAGAAGTCTTCTCCAGACCGTCGGGCATTATCGCATCAGTAGCGCCGGCGTCTCGCTTGTCCCGATGGAAGAGGGGCCGGCCCGTTCGCATCCACGCGTCACCCGGCCGCCGAGACGACGGCGCTACGGTGGAGGCATTGGGCTGCTATTGACGGGACTCGGCGCGGCGTATCGGTGACACGGCATTCCCGCGCCAAAAGACAGCCGTCGAGACGAGCCCGAGAACGGTGAATCCCACAATCGCTCCCAACGATTCCAGCAAGTCGGGCTTGGAAGTCATGAGCAGCACGACGCCGAGCACCAGCGCGATTCGGAGGTTGATGGACAATTTCAAAAAGGGATCGCGCAATATGGTGGGAAGGCTGGCGTCTTCCGCATCTTCGGCGGCGCAAGCGAGGCGAATCGCGCGCATCTTCCTAGCCGAAACCCCACCCAGCGGCGCCAGCAGGATCAGCGTGCCCATCGCCACTTGGACCCAAGCCAGCATCCACCCGGACATTTCCGTCGCCAGATAAATTCCCGAAAATAGCATGAAGACAAATGCCGCCAGTCCCCAGGCCGGTAGATCGGGCGAGTACCCGAGCCACACGCGCGCCTCCCTCGAACCGGTGGACCCGCGCAAACGCCGCAGCGTAGCGGCCTCGAAGCTGAGCGCGGCAAAAATTCCCAGCGCCGACACCACATGCACAAACAACACTGCGGAATAAATCGTCATCTCTCACCTCTCCTGGCGCTGAAAGCGCCGCCTCAATTGCTGATCCCCACAACTTGCTGTATGAACGAGTGTTTTTCGGCCGTCTTGATCATGAAGGCGGCCACGTCGGCGCGCGAAATGGTGAAGCCGAAGCTCGGCAAGTGGCCTTCGCGCACGCGGTACCTGCCGCGCCGCGGGCCGTTGGTCAATCGCGGCGGGCGCACCAGCGTCCACTCGAGATTGCTCGTCTGGAAGAACGACTCCATCTCCGATGCGTCCGCGACCATGTTCGGAAAAAACAGGCGGCCAACCAGATTCGTGGGCGGAACGATGGAGTCGCGAAACAGGAAAGCGGTGGAAACGATGATGGCGCGGCGCACTCCCACTCTCTTCATCGCCTCCGAAAGCGCCACGCCAAAGCGGTGGAGCAACGTGGAATCCGATTTGGCAATCGGCACGCGAGGGCCGAAGCCGGACAGGATTGCGTCGTGATCCTCGATGGCGCGCGCCAGTTCCGCCGCGCTCAGCGGATCTCCTTGAATGACGCCAAAGCGGGCGGCAATCGACTTGAGCCGGTCCGGCGCGCGGACAAACGCCGTGACTCTGTGATTGCGATCCAGCGCCTGCCGAACAACTTCGAGACCAATACCGCCGGTCGCCCCCAATACAAGCAGTTTCATCGCACTTTCCCCTTCCATTTGCTTTCTAAAAGAGAGACCGATGAAGGAGGCGGCTTGTGACAGCCCGGTAGCACAAACTTTTTACCCGAACCTGGCGAAGGGCAGTCTGTGGGATTTAACTTTGTTCGTGCCAAGTTTTGTAGGGCACGGCTTTCTCTGTAGCGCCCGCATGTCGGCGAGGCCGGCCGCGCCCTACCATGAGTCTGCTGATGCTACACCGGCGCCGAAGGCAGCTCCGGCAAGCGCGCCAGCTTCTCCGGGTTGGTCACCACGTAGATCGCCTGTGCCAGCCCGTCGCGGAAGTCCACCGTAAGCGCAGAAAACGGCTTGCCGTTCAGATAGCTGACGATGCCGGGTTTGCCGTTGATCCGCGCCATGCGCGCCACCAGATTCTTGGGCAAGGTCGTGCGCATTCGTTCGATGATCGTGCCGGCAACTTTCTCCGCGCCGCGAACTTCCTTCGCCAGGGCGACAGCCTTCCCGCCGCCGTCGGTGTGCAGCACAACTTCGCTCGAGAGCAGCTCGACGAGTCCTTGCAGTTCGCCGGCGCGCGTGGCGCGAATAAATTTCTGCAGCAGCGTGGTGTGGTCGCGTGCCGAAGCGTCAAAGCGCCGGCGCAGGTCGCCCACGTGCTGCCGCGCGCGCCGCAGGATCTGCCTGCAATTCGCTTCCGTCTGGCCGAGCACCCCGGCAATTTCCGCGTACTCGTATTCGAAGACCTCGCGCAAAAGAAACACAGCGCGCTCCATCGGAGTCAACCGCTCCAGCAGCAGCAGGAACGCCATCGAGAGCGACTCATCCACCTTCACCGCGCCCAGCGGATCGCTCGCCGGATCGGTCACCAGCGGCTCCGGCAGCCACTCGCCTACGTATTCCTCGCGCTGCACGCGCGCCGATTGCAGGTGATTGATGCACAGCCGCGTGATGATTGTGATCAGGAACGCGCGCGGGGACCGAATTCCTTCCTGCGCGGCTTGTTGCCAGCGAATGTAGGTCTCCTGGAGCATGTCCTCGGCGTCGGCGACGCTGCCCAGCATTCGATAAGCGACAGAAAAAAGGAGCCCGCGATACTGGTCGAAAGCGGCGAGCCGCCCGGCGTCGCCGGCGGGTTGAGGCATTGTCTTTTCGGGAGTCGCGTCTCTGTCTTTGCTCTCCATTTGTTCATCCGTTTCTTGGGCATAGCCTAGGGCGCGTTCGTTTCGCCGGGCTTTTTTATTGGATGCCCAAGGCAGGCGGACGAATCCGATTCGCGCTCATAAATTAAGACAAGAACGGAAGGAGTTTTGTGACAGGTTTTTGTAGCACAGGCTTTTTACCCTGAACCGGGTGAAGGGCAGTCCGTGGGATTCCATCCGGTGGCTCGGACTGCGGGCGTAGCCAAGATCAATCGGAACCCCACAGGCTAAAGCCCTGTGCTACCGAGACTCAACCCAGACAGTCGGCGATTGCTTTCCCTACCGTTTGCGTGGTGGCTTTGCCGCCGACGTCGGGCGTGAGGTACTCAGGCTTGAGTAGCACCTGCTGGATGGCGCCCTCGATGGCCTCCGCCGCCTTCGCTTCGCCCAAGTGCGCCAACATCATCGCCCCGGTCCAGATTTGCCCTATGGGATTGGCGATTCCCTTACCGGCGATGTCCGGCGCAGAGCCATGCACCGGTTCGAACATGGATGGATATTTTTTCGGCGGATTCAGATTCGCACCCGCAGCGATTCCGATGGAGCCCACCACCGCGGGGCCAAGGTCTGAAAGAATATCGCCGAACAGGTTCGACCCCACCACCACGTCGAAAAATTCCGGGCGGCGCACGAAATGAGCCGCCAGAATATCAATGTGAAACTGGTCCGTGCGCACGTCCGGATATTCCTTGGAAACGGCGGCAAAGCGCTCGTCCCAGTAGGGCATGGTGTGGATGATGCCGTTGGATTTCGTCGCGGAAGTGACATGCGATTTGCGCTTGCGCGCTAGCTCAAACGCGTAGCGCAGGATGCGGTCCACGCCGCGGCGCGTGAAGATGTTCGTTTGCATGGCCATCTCGTCGTCCGTGCCGTCGAAAATACGCCCGCCGATGTTCGAGTATTCGCCCTCGTTGTTCTCGCGCACCACGTAAAAATCGATCACGCCCGGCTTGGCGTTCTTCAGCGGCGATTCGATGCCCGCCAGCATGCGCACCGGGCGCAGGTTGACGTACTGCTCAAACGTGCGCCGGATGGGAATCAGCAGTCCCCACAGAGAAATGTGATCGGGCACGCCGGGATAGCCCACTGCGCCGAGAAAAATTGCGTCAAAGGGGCGAAGCTGCGCCAGCCCGTCCTCCGGCATCATCCTTCCCGTCTGGATGTATCTTTCGCAGCTCCAGTCATAGTGCGTGAATGAGTATTGAAAGCCGAAGCGCCGGCCCGCCGCCTCCAACACGCGCAAGCCTTCCGGCACCACTTCCTTCCCGATGCCGTCGCCGGGAATCACTGCAATTTTGTAAGTTTTCATCAGTAGTGCGTCTGCTCTCCGTTTCGTAGTGTTCTGATTTCAATAGCTGCCGCAACTTCGAATCTTTCAGAGCTCTCAGGAGGTCCGACCTTTAGGTCGGACAACCGCGGAGCAGGAACCAGGCCTTTAGACCCTGAAGCTTCAGGGGCTAAAGCCCACGGACGTAACGATTCAGCGTCCGGGCTGAAGCCCGGACCTCCAAAAAGCGCAGGAAAATCGCGATTGTCTTCACAGAACCGTGGCTCCCTTTCCTCGTATGGCTATTCAATTTTTCCGACTTGCGCCTTCCATAATTCCCACGGCCGCCCGGAGGTCCCCTCGGTCACCGCCTGCGCCTTCTCCGCCTCGCCGGGCGATAGGAATCTGGGCGTCCCCAGCTTCATGGCCTCAGCCTGCACGCGCGCATTCACCTGCGTGTAGATCGCGCGGTACACCACCACTTGCGCCGAGGGCCCCACAGCCACGAAGCCGTGCCCGCGAATGAGCGCCACGCCGGCGTTGCCCAGCACCTTGGCCAGCGCGTCGCCAATCTTGTTGTCGCGGATCAACATGTCCGTGTCGCCGAATTCCTTCTGGCTGTCAAAAATCGGCGCGCCCAGCCGCAGAAAAGCGGGGTTGTGGAAGGTGGGACGCAGCGTCACGCCCGTGATGCTGTAGGGAATGACGTCCGGCGAGTGACTGTGTACGATGGCCCTCACGTCCGGGCGCACGCGGTAAATGGCCGCGTGAATGTAGCGCTCCGTGTAGCCGTTGCGCCCGCGCGCGTCCACCGCTTCGCCTTCGCGGTCCCACTCCATGATGTCCTTCGCGGTCACCAGGCCCGGCGCCATGCTGTGCGCCATCAGAAAATGATCCGGATTCTTGTCGCTGCGCACGCTCACATGGCCGAAGCCATCCAGCACTTGCTGCTGGTACAGGATGCGGTTGGCGTACACCAGATCCTCGATCAGTTTGGGATCATTCGCCAGCGAGGCCGGCTCTTGCGCCGCCGGCCGTGCCGCACGAAGAACCATCGCCGCACCCAAGGCCACGCAGAAAGCCACGAGGACGCCAATTCGTATTCGAGACATTCGCTTTCTCCCTCCTCAGAAGACACTCACAAGGAGCCCCCAAGTCACTCGGCAAACGCAAGATGTTATACGGTTTCGCGCCTCGAACCAAGTGGCGCAGGCTTCAGCCTGTGGGGGTTGGTAGCAGCGGCATCGATCTCGCAGCAACTAACCCCCACAGGCTGAAGCCTGCGCCACACTCCGCTTCGCGTTATACTTCTCGCCGAAATTCTCCCGGGAGGATCCCCATGTTCACGCGGCGCGAAGTGATTCGAGGCGTGGTTTCAGCAACAGCGGCGGGGCTGCTGTGCAAGCCGAAAGCCGTGCGAGCCAGTGCGTCGCAGCCGTCCACTCCCATTAATTTCGCCGTGCCCGAGGGCGCCTGCGACTGCCACGTGCACACCTTCGACCCGCAACATTTTCCCTACGCGCCTTCGCGCCCGTACACGCCCGAGCCCGTTTCCGTGGCGGAGCTGCAAGCCCTGCACAAATCCCTGCACGTCGGCCGCGTGATCGTGGTGCAAACGACGGTCTATGCCGCGGACAACCGCGGCGTGCTGGATGCCATGAAACAACTGGGCGCGCGCTCGCGCGGCGTGGCCGTGATCGACGACAAAACTCCCGATGCATCGCTCGACGAAATGGAGCGCGCCGGCATTCGCGGCATCCGGCTGAACCTGGAAACCGCCGGGCAGACCGATCCGGAGGTCGGCAGAAAGCGCTTTCAGGCCGCCGTGGAAAGAATCAAAGGAAGGAAATGGCACATCCAGATTTACGCGCGCCTGACGGTGATCGAGGGGATCAAGGATCTGGTCGCAGCGGCGCCCATGCCGGTGGTCTTCGATCACTTCGGGGGCATGCAAGCCGCGCTCGGCCCCGACCAGCCCGGTTTTTCTTCCCTGATGACGCTGCTGCGAACCGGCAAGGCCTACGTGAAAATTTCCGCCCCGTATCGCGCGTCCACTGAGGCGCCGGACTACCCCGATGTCGCCCCGCTGGCCAAGGCGCTTATAGGTTCAAATCCCCAGCGCATTTTGTGGGGAAGCGACTGGCCGCATCCGGGCATTCCGGTTCCCAGCCGCAGCACCGCAGAAATCACGCCGTTCTTCCAAATCGACGACGGGCACATCCTGAATCTTCTACCCACCTGGGTGCCCGACGCCGCCACCCGCAAAACCATCCTGGTCGAAAATCCGGCGAGGCTGTACGGGTTCTGAGTTTTTGTAGCACAGACTTCAGTCTGTGGGTTTCCATCTGATCTTGGCTGACCCGTGCGGCCTGGGCAATGTGACGAACCCCCACAGACTAAGGTCTGTGCTACCTGGAGCTAATTCTGCGGCGCCGGCGTGTTGCCGCCGGAACTGCCGCCGCCCGAGCCTGAATTGTCGCCTCCCGCGCCACCGGGTCCTCCCGGTCCACCGCGGCGGTTTCCTCCCGCGCGATCCTCGCGCTGCTCCTGGATCTTGTCGAATTTATCCTTCTGCGAATCATTGAGCAGCGCCTTAATCTGAGTGTTGTTGTCCTGGCGAATTTGCATCAACTTCTCGCGCATGGCCTGCCGGTCCCCGCTGGAATTGTCCCGCACGTCTTCGATTTTCTTTTGCGTGTCCACCAGGATGGGCTTGATCTTGGACTGCTGGTCGGCGGTCAGGTCCAGTTCCTTGGTCAATCGCTTGAGTTGGTCGTCGGGCGACATCATCCCGCGCGGCCCTCCCCCGCGCGGCCCTCCTCCATTCCCGCCCCCACCATATCCGCCACCCTGATAGGCCGCCACGGGTGCGCCGCTCCACAGCAGCGGTACGGACAGCCACAGCGCCATAACGAAAAGAAATTTGCGATACGAATTCATATAGAAACCCTCCCTTGCTCCGATTCCCTTCAAGCTCTCACGGACTCGTGCCCCTGCACCCTTCTATGTATTCCGGGTGCCCCCCAGGTAAGTTCCACCAATCCACAAGCCCTTGCGCCACCGGAAACAGTGACCTCTGTGACCGTTTCCGCGCGATCTTTCAGTGTGCGGACGAGGCAACCGGCCTGCGAAATTGGTATGATTCCCGCTCCCATGATCGTCCTGCGCACCGCCACCGATCGAGACGCCGAAGCCGTTGCCCGCCTGGTCAACGAGGCCTTCCTTGCCGAGCGATTTTTCATCGAGCGCGACCGCACCGATCCGGCCACTGTTCGCGACTTGATGAAAACCGGCAAATTTCTTCTGGCCGAAGATGCCGGGAACCTCATCGGCTGCGTCCACACCGAGTTGCACGGAGACCGCGGCTACTTCGGAATGCTGTCCATCGAGCCGTCCCGCCAGGGAATGGGCGTGGGCCACCGCCTCGTCAACGCTGTCGAAAGCGACTTTCGCGCCGCAGGCTGCAAATGTTGCGACCTGAAAATCGTCAACGTGCGCACCGACCTGCACGACCTGTATCACCGCTGGGGATACGCCGACACGGGAACGAGCGCCTACGACGATCCGACGCCCACAAAAATTCCCGTGCACTTCATCCACATGTCCAAGCCGTTACTCTAGGCTTTGGCCCCGCTTTGCCGATTTTCCAACAACGGCACTTCCCGCACTCAAAGGTGAATGGCCCTGGAAATTGTTGCGGTACACTCGAATTCCCGTAGCTTGAGCCGGCCGGGACGCGAGATTCGGACTTGCGCTGTTTTTCCAGAATCCAGATGGGGGACGAAGCATGGCCATCCTGATCACCGGCGGCACCGGTTACATCGGCAGCGTAACCGTTGAGCGCCTGCTGGCCAAGGGCGAGCAGGTCGTGGTGCTGGACGATCTGGCGCGCGGCCACCGCGCCGCTCTTCCTCCGGGCGTTCCCTTTTATCAGGGGAAAACCGGCGACGGCGATCTCATTGCGCGCATCTCGCGCGAGCACTCACTCGAGTCCTGCGTCCATTTTGCCGCCCTCATCGAAGTCGGCGAATCCGTCCTCGAACCGGCCAAATATTTCGAGAACAACGTCGGGCAAGGAACCGTACTGATGGGAGCGCTGGTTCAGGCTGGCGTGCGCCGCGTGGTCTTCTCCTCCACCGCCGCGGTATACGGCGACCCGGAGCAAATTCCCATCGCCGAAGACAGCCGCAAGTGGCCCAAGAATCCCTACGGGTGGTCCAAATTCTTCATCGAGCAGCTGCTCAATGCCTATGACGCCGCCTACGGCCTGAAATTCGTGGCCCTGCGCTACTTCAACGCCGCCGGCGCCACCGAGCGCTGCGGCGAGGACCACCGGCCGGAGTCGCATCTGATTCCCAATGTCCTGGCTGCCGCGCAGGGTCGGCAGCAGGCCATTCGTGTGTTCGGCAACAACTATCCCACTCCCGACGGCACGCCCATCCGCGACTACATTCACGTGGTCGATCTTGCCGATGCCCACATCCGCGCCTTAGAGCATCTCCGCTCGGGCGGCTGTTCCGATTGCCTGAATCTGGGAACAGGAAGCGGCTACTCGGTCCTGCAAGTCATCGACTGCGTGCGGGAAGTGACCGGGCGCGACATTCCCGTCCGGATGGAGCCCCCGCGCGCCGGCGATCCGGCCCGATTGATCGCCGATCCCTCGCGAGCGCGAGCCGTGCTCGGTTGGCAGCCCACGACGTCCGATTTGCGTTCCATCATTGGCTCCGCGTGGGAATGGCGCATCCGCCATCCGGACGGCTACGCTGAAAAATAATCGCTCCGGCAAAGCGAAGGCCCGTCGGGCATGATCGCGGTTTGCGGCTGCCACGCTCAGCCCGGACGTCGTTCCCCGCGAGATGTAACAAATGTGTTAGCGATGGAAGGCTAGTGGCAAAACACAGCAATACTTTTCACTATTCCAACCCCGCCGGGGGAGGGCCATCCCAGGCGCTCAGCCCTTAGGTCACCCGACAGCACTGCAAGACTTTTCCTTTCAGCTAGATAGAGAGCCGCCGCGACCGCCCACGAATTAGCCTCCCCGGAACCACTCTGGCAGGTTGATTGCGGACCCATTGGAGAATCGGGATTTTTCATTGGCTATGGGAGTGTCTGCAGCACTCCTCGACGGGCCAAGGGCGAGGGAACGCGGCAACATTTCGTAAGTGACGGCAAATGCGAGACTTGCTTCAACATGCCGGAACAATGCGCGCCAGCGAAGCGGCGCAACGGTCTTTCCTTAAGCTCGACATACTGAGGGCCGCACGGCTTACCCCCGCGGCAATGTGGAGCTTGGAGTTCAACTCAAAATGGGCAACAGCTATTCTAGGATCTCTCCTCCCGGGCAGCGCGAATCCGCGCTGACGGTTACCGGGAATTACTCTCGTCAGACCGACAATCAGGAACCGGAAGGTCTTCTCGCGGAGAACGTATTTCACTCCATGTTGACGCTGGAGCGCCGCCGCGCCGAGCGTTCCGGCAAGCCATTCGTCCTGATGCTCCTTGATGCGAATCTCGAAACCGGCGTGGCTGAGGGGATTCTGCGCCAAGCGGTCGAAATTTTGGTGGCCTCCAAGCGCGAGACCGATTTAGTCGGCTGGTACAAGCGTGGAGCCATTGTGGGCGTGATCTTCGCGGAAGTGAACCTGGGCGAAAATGCTCCCATCGCCGACGTGCTCCGCGACAAGGTGGAGACTGTGTTCGTCAAGCACCTGGGACGCGACCGCGCCGCCAAGATCGCCATTTCCGTGCACCTGTTCCCGGAAGGTTGGGACAAGGACGGCTCGGGCTGGGTGGCGGATTCCAAACTCTACCCGGACTTGAAAAGGAAAAACTCGCGCAAGCGCCTGCCCCTGGTCATCAAGCGCGCTATCGATATCGTCGGCAGCGGCGCCCTTCTCCTGGTGCTGTCGCCCTTCTTGCTGGTGATCATGGCCTTCATCAAACTGACCTCCAAGGGCCCAATCATCTACAAGCAGGAACGCCTGGGGCAGTTCGGCGAGCGCTTCCACTGCCTGAAGTTCCGCACCATGTACGCCAACAACGATCCCAAGATTCACCAGGAATACGTGCAGCAGTTCATCGCTGGCAAGGAAGGGCTGGACAATTCCAACGGCGACAAACAGCCGGTTTACAAACTGGTGAAAGACCCGCGCGTGACCCTGATTGGCAGTTTCCTGCGCAAGACGAGCATGGATGAGCTCCCGCAATTCTGGAACGTGCTGCGCGGCGATATGTCGCTGGTCGGCCCGCGCCCGCCGGTGCCTTACGAGTTCGAAGTGTATGACATTTGGCACCGCCGTCGAGTGCTGGAAGTGCGGCCCGGCGTCACCGGGCTCTGGCAGGTGAGCGGGCGCAACCGTACTCGTTTTGATGAAATGGTGCGCCTCGATTTGCGCTATAGCCAGAACTGGTCGATCTGGCTGGACCTCAAAATTCTCCTGGCTACCCCTTGGGCCGTTCTAAATGGCGGAGGGGCCTGCTAACTGGTTCTGCGAGCTTTCGGTATCTTCCATTCGCCCGGAGGCCTGTGTTTCGCCTAAGGTCCCGGCTTTTCAATGCGATAACAGCGGTGGCCAATCAATTTCCAATAAGTGGAACTTCCGGACTACCGCTGTGGTCTGTCAAGGCACAACGGGCGCCGAAAAAGGCTCACATCTGGCTAGAAAATCATAGACTTAGGAGAAAGCCAGACCCGGCCATCGAATTGCATCATGGTTTACAAGGCGTGCTGTGCTTCTTCGCTCGTGCGGAGAGTGCCGTCGGTACGCTGCGGTAGTTGCAGAAGAGGAGAGTTCCAGCATGGTGCATCAGGAAATCGGCGCAAAGGACGTCGTCGCCATCGTCAAGCGGCGCTTCTGGCTCATCACTCTGCTGGCCGTGTTTGGCGGCGCCGCGGGATTCGTGGCCGCGCGCGTTCTGCCGAAAAAATATCTGTCCAAGACTCTGGTCCTGGTGCAGCAGCCTGAGATGCAGCCGGTGGCGCCCGTTACGGTGGATAACGTCAATCAGCGCCTGGCCACCATGCAGCAGCAGATTTTGAGCACGGCGCGCCTCGAGCCGATCATTCGCGACCTGAATCTGTATCCGCGCGATGTAAACCGCCTGCCGATGGAAGACGTCGTCGAGGAATTCCGCGAATCGGTCAATGTGAGCGCGGTTGCGCCCATGACCGACACCAAGGCGCAAAACCTGCCCGGGTTCACGATCAGCGTGACCTACGAACACCCCGAGTTGGCCCAGAAAATTTGCTCGACCATTACTTCGATGTTCATCAAGGGAGACGTCCAAGCCACCGAAGAGAGTGGCAAGGTGAACATCGATTTCCTGAACGACCAGTTGGCGCAGAAGAAAGCGGAACTCGACAAGCAGGAAGCCAGACTCGCCGCTTTCCAGCGCGAAAACCGCGGCAAGCTCCCGGAAGATCTTCAGGCCAACATGAATATCTTGAGCGGGCAGACCACCCAGCTCGAGGCAGCTACCCAGGCCGTGAACCGCGCGCAGCAGGATAAGAACTTCGCCGAATCCATCCTCGCGCAGCAGCTCTCGGCATGGCAGGCCGCCCAGGCCGGCCAGGCCAACCCGGAAACGCTCGACGCGCAGCTGGAAGCGCTGCAAGCGCAGCTGACGACGCTGCAATCCAAATATACCGACGACCATCCGGACGTCATCAAGCTCAAGAACGACATCGCGGTCATGAAGCAAAAGATCGTGCGGAACGAGCAGCAGAAAGCGAGCGCACCGCCGGAGAAACCCATTACCGTGGGCGAGCCTACGCAAGTCCTTCAATTGCGCGCGCAGATTCATCAATATGATACGGTCATCAAGGAGCGTACCGCACAGCAGGAAGAATTGAAGAAGCAGATCGAGATCTACCAGGCCCGCGTGGCGGCCACTCCGGAAATCGAGCAGGAGTACAAGCTGATCACGCGCGATCACGATACCGTGCTGGGTACCTACAACGATCTGCTGAAGCGGCGCAACGATGCCCAGATGTCCTCGCAATATATAGACAGTAAGCAGGACGACCGCTTCCTGGTCCTCGATCCCGCGAATCTTCCGGTCGAGCCTGCCTTCCCGAAGATGCCGATCTTTGCCGGCGGCGGATTCGGCGCGGGGCTGGCCCTGGCCGTGGGCCTCTCGATGCTCCTCGAGGTGCAGGACACCTCGATGCGCTCCGAGCACGACGTGGAAGTTGTCTTGCGATTGCCGGTGCTGGCGATGATCCCGGTGATTTCGCCGAATTCGGCGAAGGCCAAGCCGCAGCCTGCCGCGCCTGCGTCACTCAAAGCCAAGCAACCCGCCAAGGCCTAGCCGGGCGGAACTCAGGTTCGCGCGATTGAAGATTGAAAGGGAACTATGAGCAGGATCCACGAAGCACTGAAACGAGCGGAACAGGAACGATCGGCCGGCGCCAACGTGCCCGCGGGCGAGCGCCTGGCGGAAAACGCCGTCGCCAGCAGCGTGATTGACGCAGCGCATCGCCCGGCCAGCGCCTTGCTGCAACCCCCGGCCGCTGCCGTCCAGGTTGCCCCGGAGCAACCCGAAGGAGCGGTTGCCGACGCGATTCAGTTCGATGAATTGTGGGCCAGGTGCTCGCAGCGCAGGTGGAAGCCCGATCCCAATCTGGTCGTCTTCGAAAACTCCAATCCCTTCTTCCCTGGCGCGGAGCAGTTCCGCACGCTGCGTTCCCGGCTCTATCGCATGCGCGAGGGCCAGCCCTTGCAAACGGTCCTGATTTCCAGCGCTATTCCGGCCGAAGGCAAAACTGTAGTTTCCACTAACCTGGCCTACGCCCTGGTTCGCCAGCGCGGCTGCCGCGTCCTGCTGATTGACGCGGACCTCCGCTCCCCGCGCGTGCACACCCTGCTGGGCGCTCCCGGGGCTCCGGGCCTCGCCGACTATCTGCAAAGCTCCGCCACCGAATTCGAAGTGACGCAGCGAGGCGGCGAAGAAGGCTTCTGCTTCATTCCCGCCGGCAATCACGTGACGCATCCTTCCGAGCTGATTTCCAGCGCACGTATGAAGCACTTCCTGGATCGCGTGCGGCCCGCATTCGACTGGATCATCATCGATTCGCCTCCGGCACTGCCGGTGGCCGACTCCAGCGTGCTGGGCGGGCTTGTGGACGGTGTGCTGCTGGTGGTGCGCGCCAGCTCGACTCCCTCCGAAGCGTCCCTTCGCGCCTGCAAGGAGCTGCGCGACGCCCACATCCTGGGCGTGGTGCTCAACACCGCGGACGAAACGTCGGGGTACAATTCCTACTATTCGAGCAGCTCCTACACCACCCCGCCGGAATCGGTTCGCAAGTAAGCAGCAAACGCGTGCTGCGCCGGCTTGCTCCTGGGTGTGCCGCGAGTGATGAGAAGCCGCCCGAATACTGCAATCAATTCCAAAATAGTGACTTACGCCGAGTCAACCCCGGGAAGGTTGCGCCTTGCAGAAGATTTTTGGAACAATTGGGTAGGTCCTTTCTCTTAAGTACGGATTATCCGAAAAAGAGCGCCACCGACCGGCTATTAATAACATGTTAAGTCATTCTATATATTGGCGTTAGCTCGGCCCTACGCTCCCGGAAGAAAGTCCAAACCTGCCTCATGCTGGCAGGGGAATTGCACCATCTTCCACGTGGTCGGGTGTCGATTGGGACCTTTATGGCGGTAGCCTATCTGGAGGCTGGCACTCCCTCGGCGGCGAGCGTTGAACCCAGAAGTGCTCCTTACTTACTGAAAAACAAGACCTTAGATGAGCAACGGGTTGCCCGTCTGCCCGGCTCCAGACCTTACGAAAGCTTCGAAATACAATGACCCAGGACCTGGCAGATCGAGTCCGAAACAAAGTCCGGGGGCTTCTTCTGTCGAAGGGGACTCCCGGAATGAAGCGCTCGCTGTGGAATTCGGAGTTCGCAAGGGGCCGCTGGAATAACCTGGCTCGCACCCACGGAGACTGTCTCTACCCGCACCTCGAGAAATTTGCGAATGGCGGCAGCATCCTGGATCTCGGATGCGGCTTGGGTAATACCGGCGCGGAGCTCGCCGACACTGCGTACACGCACTACACCGGCGTCGATATTTCCGACGTGGCCATCCAAATGGCAAAGGGCCAGGCCGAGCAGGACGGGCGCGCCGCAAAGAACCAGTATTTCCAGTCGGACATAGTCACGTACCAGCCCACGCAGCAATTCGACGTGATCCTGTTCCGGGAATCCATCTACTACGTGGCCGGGCCGCCGTTGAAGGGGATTCTGACGCGCTACGCGCAATTCCTGAAACCGGACGGCGTGTTTATGGTGCGGTTGTGGACGGGCTCCGGTAAGTACGCCGGCATCGTGGACTTCCTGGAAGCGAACTACACAATCGTGGAAAAGCACGCCTCCGAGTCTTCCGGGCCGGTCATTCTGGTCTTTCGGTAGTCTCACGAAACTTGGTTCGAAGAGCGGCTTCTCAAACCTTGAACGGCACACCACAATCCGCGAAGCCCGCGCTGCTGAAGCTGCTGGCCTATTGCCGCGCCGAAGGGTGGGCGGGCTACGACCCGTACGACGCGCTGAACAGCCGGCTCTTTTCCATTTTTCCGTTTTTGAATTCGCAGTGGCCGCGCCTGATTCTTACGCAAGCCTTGAAACGCAGCCCGGCCAATGTGCGCCGTCTGCTGGGAGTGCCCAAGACGCAGAATCCGAAAGCGCTGGGCCTGTTTCTGTCGGCGTTCACGAAGATGTCCGATGCCGATGTGCCCGATCGCGGGCAACTCATTCGCCTGATGATCGACCGCCTGGAAGCGCTGCGCTCGGCCGGGACCGAATACGCCTGCTGGGGCTACAGCTTTCCGTGGCAAATGCGCCGCGGCGTGGTGCCGGCGGGCGCGCCCAACCTGGTGTGCACCATGTTTGCCGCCAACGCGCTCCTCGATGCCTACGAGCAAATGGGCGACGCGCGCTGCCTGGCCATGGCCCACAGCTCAGCCGAATACATCTTGAACGAGCTGTACTGGAGCGACGGCGCCGTCCACAGCTTTGCCTACCCGCTGCCCACCGTGCGCGTGGAGGTTTACAACGCCAATTTTCTGGCTGCGGCGTTGCTGTGCCGCGTCGGCAAGCTCTCCGGCGAAGGAAAGTTCTTCGAGCCGGCGCTGGCGGTCACGCGCCGCTCGGTGTCACAGCAAAAGCAGGATGGCTCCTGGGAATATGGCGGCGGGCACAAGCAGCAGTGGATCGACAATTTCCATACGGGATTCAATCTCGGCGCGCTGCGCACCATCGGCCGCTACGCGCAGACCTCTAAATTTGAAGATTCGCTGCGCCGCGGGTTTGAGTTCTACCGCACGCATTTCGTGCGCGAAGATGGCGCGCCCAAATACTTTCACAATCGCACCTATCCGATCGACGCGCACTGCGTGGCGCAGAGCATCATCACGCTGACCGAGTTCCAGGATTTGAATCCGGCAAGCCTGCCGCTCGCGGACAAGGTCCTGCAGTGGGCCATGACGAACATGTGGGATGAGCGCGGATTCTTCTACTACCGCGTCCTGCGCCTGGCCACCATTCGCACTTCCTACATGCGCTGGACGCAGGCGTGGATGCTGCTGGCCCTGGCCACGCGCCTCGCGGAGCCGGACGGCGCAGCGCAGGGCTCGCTGGAGCGCAGCTCGCCGGCGCTCGTCTCCAATCTGGCGAGCGGGAACAGCCGATGATCGAGTGCATTTTCACGCTCGACTACGAGATCTACGGCAACGGCACCGGCGCGTTGAACGAGCTTGTCTACGAGCCCACCGCGCGGCTTCTCGAAGTGTTTGAGAAGTGGGGCGCGCGCTTCGTCAACTACGTTGAGGTGTCGGAGTTCGAGTTGATCGAGGCCGCCGGCACGGACGCCGCCAGCCAACTGGTGAACCGCCAAGTGCGCGAGATGCATCACGCCGGGCACGAGATCGCGCTGCACCTGCACCCGCAGTGGTACAACGCGCGGTTTGAGCGCGGCGAGTGGGTGCTGGACTATTCGGAATACAACCTCTGCACCCTGCCGCAGCCCAGAATCGCCGAAATCGTGGACCGCGCCGTGAAGCACCTGGCCTACATGGCCGGCGAAGCGCAGTTCCGCCCGATCTCGTTCCGCGCCGGCAACTGGCTGTTTCAACCGACCGAAACCGCCGCAAACGAATTGTCGAAACAAGGCCTGCGGATCGACTCCTCGGTCTTCAAGGGCGGCTTGCAACGAAACGCGCATCTGGACTACCGCCCGGCGATGAGGAACGGCTACTACTGGCCGTTCAGCACGAATGTCAATGAGCCGGATCCGTACGGCTCCTGGCTGGAGCTGCCCATCTACACGGAAATTGTGGCGCCGTGGAAGATGGCCACGTCCAAGCGCATGGGCATGAGCCAGAACGTCGGCGGCGGGAAGCGCAACGGCTCTGGCGGCACCGCGCGCGCCGGCCTTGGACAGAAGCTCAACCGCGCCTTCGATTTCCTGCGGCCCGGCTACCCGCTGAAATTCGATTTCTGCCGCATGACCCTCGGGGAGCTGACCTCCATGATGGACCGCGTCATCGCCCTGGACCGCCGCGATCCCGATACGCTCAAGCCGATCGTGGCCATCGGCCATTCCAAGGACTTGAACGATCTTCCGACCGTCGATGCGTTCTTGTCCTATTTGCGCGACAAGAACATCCGCGTGGCCACGTTTGAAAATGTTTTTGCCAAAGTCTCGGAATTCTCTCACTCGAATTGAAGGCTGCCGCGAAATGCTAAGCGAATCCGAACAACTCACCGCCCCGCCGAGCGCGCCCGTCGCGCCAACGTCGCTGCGCTACGTGCTGATCACGCCGGCGCGCAATGAGGCTACGTTTCTGGAAGAGACGATTCGGTGCGTCGTCCATCAGACGCAGCAGCCCATGAAGTGGATCATCGTCAGCGACGGCTCAACCGACGGCACCGACGATATCGTGAACCGCTACGCCGCGGAGCACCCCTGGATCGAGCTGGTGCGCATGCCCGAGCGCAAGGAGCGCCACTTCGGCGGGAAGGTCAACGCCATCAATGCCGGCCGAGGCCGCGTGGCCGATCTCGATTACGACGTGATCGGCAGCATGGACGCTGACATCACCGTTGAAGAGGACTACTTCCGGTTTCTGTTGCAGAAATTCGAAGAGAATCCGCGCCTCGGCGTGGCCGGGACGCCGTTCCGCGAAGGCACGCGCCAGTACGATTACCGCTTCACCAGCACCGAACACGTTTCCGGGGCCTGCCAACTGTTCCGCAAGGAGTGCTTCGCGGACATCGGCGGCTACCGCGCCATCAAGACCGGCGGGATCGACACCATCGCCGTGGTCACCGCGCGCATGAAGGGATGGGAGACGCGGTCATTCCTCGAAAAAGCCTGCTACCACCATCGCCCCATGGGCTCGGCCATGCACAAGGGCATGCTTCCCGTGTTCAAGACCGGGATGCAGGACTACACGCACGGAATCGATCCGGTCTGGCAGTTGTTTCGCAGCCTCTACCAGATGACGCGCAAGCCGTTCCTCGTGAGCGGCAGCCTGCTCTTGTCGGGATATTTCTGGGCCATGATTTCCCGAAAAGAGATTGAAGTTTCTCCGGAGTTTATCCGGTTCCGGAAACTCGAGCACCGGCGGCGACTGCGCGATTTCTTTTCCAGCCGCTTGCTGGGGAAAACGTCGAGCGCGTCCAGACCAGCACAACCGTGAACCCTATCGAAACACAATCCGTGCCGCAGCGCGCCGTGGCGGTGGAAGCCGCGCGAGCAAACCGGTCCGCCCTTGCGGCGGGCCGCCTGATCGTGAACGCCGACGACTGGGGCCGCAGCGAGGAGATCACCGACAAACAGTTCGATTGCCTGCGTTGTGGCGCCGTGTCGTCCGTCAGCGCCATGGTGTTCATGCCGGATTCGGAGCGCGCCGCGGCCATGGCCCGCGAACACGGCGTGGACGCGGGCTTGCACCTGAATTTCACGAGCGCCTTCCTGGCGGCGAATTGCACGCCGCGGCTGCTCGAAAAGCAGCGCGCCGTCGCGCACTTCCTGGCCGGCAGCGCGTTTGCCCGCGGAATCTACAATCCGTTTCTCGCGCACGCCTTTGAGTACGTGGTTTCGGCCCAGATCGAGGAATACACGCGGCTATACGGCGCGGGGCCCGAACGCCTGGACGGCCACCACCACATGCACCTCGCAGCCAACGTGCTTCTCGGAGGGCTTCTGCCCAAAGGAAAAATTGTGCGGCGGCACTTCTCACACGAGCCGCGCGAAAAGGCCCTGCGCCATCACGTGTTCCGCGGTTTCACGGATGCCATGCTGAAGCGCTGCTACTGCATCACCGACTACTTTTTTCCGCTGATCCCGGTCGACATCCCGGCGCGCATGGAGCGGATCGTCGCGCTGGCCGGGCATGCGACTGTGGAAATCGAGACCCATCCGGTGAATCCGGAGGAATACAAATTTCTGGCCGGCGGCGAGATTTTCCGCTGGGCGGGCACCACTCCCGTCGCGCGAAGTTATGACCTGAGCTCGGCACCCGGTGCCAACTCTTCGATCCAATGACCAACGGACCACAACACATCGGCGTCTGCATCTGCACCTACAAGCGCCCGGAATTGCTGAAGCGCCTGCTGGTCGCGCTGGCCAGCCAGGAAACTGGCGGCCTGTTCACCTATTCGATCGTGGTGGTCGATAACGACAAAGCGCGCTCCGCCGAGCCCGTGGCCGCCGCTTTTACGACGGCCTCGCCGGTTCCCGTCAGCTACGACGTCGAGCCGGTGCAGAACATCTGCCTGGCGCGCAACCGTGCCATTGCTAACGCCAGAGGAGAATACGTCGCCTTCATCGACGACGACGAGTTTCCGGAGCGGCACTGGCTCCTGCGCCTGTACGAGACTGCCCAGCGCGAGGACGTCGCCGGAGTTCTCGGCCCGGTCAAGAGCCACTTTGACCAGAAGCCGCCGGACTGGGTAATCGGCTGCCGCTTTTTCGACCGCCCCGGCCATCCCACGGGCTTCGTGATTCACTGGTCCGAGGGCCGCACCGGCAACGTGCTGCTCAAGAGGCGCCTCTTCACCCCGGGCGAGCCGCCGTTCGACCCGTCGTTTCACCGCGGCGGCGACACCGATTTCTTCACGCGCATGTACAACAAGGGCCACGTCTTCATCTGGTGCGACGAAGCGGTGGTGTTCGAGGTGGTTCCTCCGTCGCGCTGGACTCGCCAATTCATGCTGAAGCGGGCGCTGCTGCGCGGATCGATCACACTTAAGAATCCGGGATTCAGCGTGCGCAGCGTAGGCAAATCACTGCTGGCCGCGTGCGTGTATATCGTCGCGCTGCCGTTTGCATTTCTGCTGGGCCAGAGCAAGTTCATGGACCTGCTGGTCCGGCTCTGCGATCACCTGGGCAAGATCCTCGCCTACGTGGGCATTGACCCGGTGCGAAGCCCGTTTGTTACGGATTGATTGGAAACGATCGCAAGAAGGAAAGAGAGACAACGCAATAATGAGTGAACCACTCAAGGTCTGCGACAGAATCATTTTTACTCACGGCAAGTGGGTCCGCTACGCCCGCATTCAGGGCGACAAATACAAATTTCTGGCCGATCCGGAAACATTGATCGACGGCCTGCGCAAGTGCGGCGAGCGCATCGACGTCTTCACCTTCATCCAGCGCCTTCCGGAAACCGAGCCGAAGTATCGCTACCCGATGGAGTGGGACAACTTCGCCGCCGTGCCTCTCACCACCTTCGACGACTGGTGGACCAAGACCATCGGCTTCAAGGCCCGCAACAAGGCCAAGCAGGCCGAGAAGAAGGGCGTGGTCATCAAGGAAGTGCCCTTCGACGACGACCTCGTTCAGGGAATCTGGGAGGTCTACAACGAGTGCCCGTTCCGCCAGGGCAAGCCGTTCAGCCATTACGGCATGGACAAAGAGACGGTGCGCAAGGTGGAGTCGCCTTTCCTCGACAGCAGCGTTTTTATCGGCGCGTATTTCGAGGGCAAGATGATCGGCTTCATCAAGATGGTGTGGGACGAAACCAAAACGCAAGCGGGCTTGATGAACATTGTCTCGATGGTCGGGCAGCGCGACAAAGCGCCTACCAACGCGCTGGTCGCCCACGCCGTGAAAGCCTGCGCGGATCGCGGAATCAAATACCTCGTGTATTCCAATTTCGCCTACGGCAATAAGCAGAAATCCACCCTCAGCGACTTCAAGGAAAGCAGCGGATTCCAGAAGATCGACGTGCCGCGTTACTTCGTTCCGCTGACGCTGGTGGGCCAGGCTGCCGTGGAGATGGGCATCCAGCACGGCTTTTCGCAGTTCGTGCCCGAGCCGGTAATGGAGAAGCTGCGCGACGCGCGCAAATTCTGGTACAGCCGGAAGTTTCAAGGGCAAGCGAAGCTGGAAGGCACCGCCGCTTAGGATCGAGCAACACCGAGTACCCGTGTCCTTCCGAGCGAAGCAAGGAATCTGCTCCTTGCTCGGACACAGAGGAAAGCAGATTCGTCGCTTCGCTCGGAATGACAAAGGGTTGGCTGGTCGTGGACGCCTCAAGTCGAAGGGCGTTCAAGTCGAATGAAGTGTTCGTAGCAGCAACGAAATCAGAGCAGAGGTCAGAGTAGAGGAAAACTATGCCGGGAATCGTAGGCCTGATCACCAAAATGCCGCGCGAATGGGCCGAGCCGCAATTGCAGCGGATGGTCAAGTCCATTTGCCACGAATCGTTTTACACCTCGGGAACCTGGATCGACGAATCCATGGGCCTGTACGTCGGCTGGACGGCGCGGGAAGGCTCCTTCGCCGACGGAATGCCGCTCCACAATGAGACGGGCGACGTGACGCTGATTTTCTCCGGCGAGGAGTTCCCCGAGCCGGGAACCCCGCAGCGCCTGAAAGAGCGCGGCCACTCGCTCAGCCTCAGGGGCCCCGAATATCTCGTGCACCTGTACGAGGAAGATCCCTCCTTCCCGAAAGGCTTGAACGGGCGCTTCCACGGCTTGCTGGCGGATCGCGCGCGCGGCGCAGCCATGCTCTTCAACGACCGCTTCGGCATGCACCGGCTGTACATCCACGAATCCAAGGAAGCTCTGTACTTCGCCGCGGAGGCCAAAGCAATCCTCGCCGTCCGGCCCGAGCTGCGTTCTCTCGATCCCCAGGGCCTGGGCGACTTCATCACCTGCGGTTGCACGCTGGATTACCGCTCTCTCTTCAAGGGCATCCAGGTGTTGCCCGCGGGTTCGAAATGGTGTTTCCGCGACGGCGGCGAAGACGGTAAAGGATTCTATTTCGAACCGAAGGAATGGGAAGAGCAAGGCGCCCTGGACGACGAAGCTTACTACCAGGAAATCAAGAGCGTATTTTCGCGCAACATGCCGCGGTACGTGGAGAGCGACGAGCGCGTCGGCCTCTCCACCACCGGCGGTCTCGACACGCGCATGATCATGTCCTGGTGGAAGGCCGCGCCGGGCACGGTGCCCTGCTACACCTTCCGCGGCATGTACAACGACTGCCAGGATGTGATCGTCGCGCGGATGATCGCCAAGGCCTGGGGCCAGCCACACCAGGAAATCATGGTGGGCGAGGAGTTTCTGAAGGATTTCCCGCGCCTGGCCGAGCGCTGCGTGTATCTCTCGGACGGCTGCGTCGAGACGCTGCGTTCTCCCGTGCTGTACACCAACGAGATCGTTCGCAAGCTCGCTCCGGTTCGAATCACCGGCAACTACGGCAGCGAGGTGCTGCGCCGCATGGTGGCCTTCCGGGCGTACGGCGTCAGCAAGTCTCTCTACAACCAGGAGCTCCAGCCCTACTTCCACCAGACTTCGGAAACCTATAACGCACTGCGCAAGAAGAGCAACCCGCTCTCGTTTATCGCCTTCGCGCAGGCGCCGTTCCACCACTACGGCCTGTCCGCGCTCGAGCAATCGCAGCTGTCGCCGCGTTCTCCGTTCCTGGACAACGATCTGGTCAAGGCGGCCTTCCGCGCGCCGGATTCGACGCTGGTTCGCGGCGACCTCACCGCGGACCACAGCGATGCACTGCGCCTGATCGCCGACGGCAATCCCGCGCTCGCCCGGATTCGCAGCGACCGCGGAATCGGCGGCCGTGGCGGCGTGCTCGGCTCGCTCATCCGCGCGTACTTTGAAGTCACCTTCCGCGGCGAATACGAGTGGGACTACGGCATGCGCCAGTCGCTCTCCAAGCTCGACTTTCACATGAGGCCGCTGCATCCGGAGCGCCTGATCCTGGGGCGGCACAAGTATTACCACTTCCGCGTGTGGTACCGCGATCAGCTCGCCAAGTTCGTGCAGGAAATGCTGCTGGACGCGCGGTCCGTATCTCGGCCGTACCTGCAAAAGGGCGCGGTCGAGGCCATGGTCAACGGTCACATCAAGAAGGGCGAGAACCACACCGGCTCGATCCACAAGGTCCTGAGCCTGGAATACATCAACCGCCTTTTCTTGGACGCGTAAGGATTCGATAGAATCTCTGGAGCTTTTCGGAAACCCGGCACATGAATCCATCCATAGCCACGCTGCTCTTTATCATCGGCATCCTCGGGCTGTTCCTGCTCGATCGGGACAAGAACGTCAAAACGTCCTGGGGACTGTGGGTCGCTGTGACCTGGGTAGCCATCGCCGGCTCGCGGCCCATTTCGCAGTGGCTCGGGTCGGGGCAAGCCGGCGCGATGAAGAACGCCGCCGAGTATCTCGAGGGGAATCCCTTCGACCGAACGGTTTTCACCGGCCTGCTGGTGCTGGGCTTGATCGCCCTCGCGGGCAGAGGGCGCAAGGTGCTCCAGCTGCTTCGCACCAACTGGCCGATTGCCCTCTTTTTCGCCTACTGCCTTGCCAGCGTCCTGTGGTCGGACTATCCCGACGTGTCGTTCAAGCGCTGGGTCAAGGCGTTCAGCGACCTGGTGATGGTCATGATCGTCCTCACCGAGGAGAATCCCCTTGGCGCCATCAAGCGCCTGCTGGCGCGCGTGGGCTTTCTGCTGGTTCCCTGGTCGATCTTGCTGATCAAATACTATCCGGCCTGGGGCCGCGCCTATAACATCTGGACCTGGGAACCGACCTACGTAGGCGTCACCGACCACAAGAACACGCTGGGCATGGTGTGCATGGTGCTGGCGATCGGATTCCTGTGGCGCTTCCTGCTGGCCTATCGCGACCACGAGAATCCGTTGCGCTTGCGGCGCCTGCTGGTGCACGGCACGCTCCTCGGAATGGCTACCTGGCTCTTCATTCAAGCCAATTCCATGACCGCCAAGGCCTGCTTCCTGCTCGCTGCGGTGTTTCTGATCGCAACCAGCCTGGATTTTGTCCTGCACAAGCGCTGGCTCGTTCAGGTGATGGTGTTCGTGCTGATTGCCATCCCAGTCTGCGTGCTGCTTCTCGGCGTGGGCGGAGGCGCCCTCGAGGAGATGGGCAAGAACGCGACGCTGACCGGCCGCACGGACATCTGGAAGCTGGTGCTGGCCATGGCCGGAAACCCGATCATCGGCACCGGCTTTGAAAGCTTCTGGCTGGGCAACCGCGCGGACAAGATGTGGTCGCTGTATTACTTCCACCCGACGCAGGCGCACAACGGCTACATCGAGATGTACCTGGAGCTGGGCTGGGTCGGCATCCTGATGCTGACGGGAATTGTTCTGACAGGCTACCGCAACGCGCTGGCCTTGCTGCGCACCAACCCGGACGAAGCGCGCATTCGCCTCACCTTCATCGCCATCGCGCTGGTTTACAACGTGACCGAAGCCGGCTTTCGCATGATGACCCTTACCTGGATCTTCCTGCTCCTGTCGGCCATGGCGGTTCCGGACACGGTCCCCGAAGTGGCCGCGGAGGCAATTCCCGAAGAAGACGCATCACGATTTGAGGACTGGCGGCAATCGCCCCAGCCGGTAGCGAGTCTTGCCAGGAGACGCCGTGAAGCCATTTGACGCATCCGGCGCATTCCAATCCCACATCAGCGACGGCGGGATCAAGCGCGCTGCGGTGCGCGGCGCGGGCGTCACCGTGCTCTCGTCGGGACTGGGCCTGGCCATCCAGATCGTTTCGACCGTAGTCTTGTCGCGGCTCCTCGCCCCCAAGGACTTCGGGCTGGTGGCCATGGTCACCACCTTCAGCCTGCTGCTGGTGAACTTCGGGATCAACGGATTCACCGAGGCGGTCATACAAGCGGAAAAGGTGGACCGCCAGCTCGCCAGCAACCTGTTCTGGATTTGCGTGAGCGCGGGCACCATTCTCACGATCGTGTTCGCGTTTTCCGGGTCGGCGCTGGCGCGGTTCTATGACACTCCGCTGGTACGCAGCGTCACCATCGGGGTGGCCCTTTCCATCGTGGCGACCAGCACCTCAGTGCTGCACCTGGCTCTACTGAAGCGCGCCATGCGTTTCACCACCGTGTCGATCATCGGTGTGGTCGCGCAGATCGGCTCCATCGGGTCGTCCGTTGTCCTCGCCTGGTTGCACTGGGGCTATAAAGCCCTGGTCGTGGGGGTGGTCGTCCAGGCCGTGGTGCAATCCCTGGGTGCGTGGGTCGCCTGCCAGTGGATCCCGGGCCTGCCCGGCGGCATGAGCAACACGGGCGGCATGATCAAGTTCGCCATTCACGTGTACGGGCGCTTCACCATCAACTATTTTTCGCGCAACACCGACAACTTGCTGGTGGGCTGGCGCTTTGGCGCTGGCGCGCTGGGCTTTTACAAGAAAGCCTACGATCTCTTTGCGCTGTCAGCCAGCCAGCTTACAGCGCCGCTCGCCAATGTGGCCGTGTCGGCGCTCAGCCGTTTCAAGCCGCAGTCCAGCCAATACCGCAATTTCCTGCTGAATGCGCTGGGCGTGATTGCCTTTGCGGGCATGGGCCTGTCCGCGGCGTTCACCCTCGTCGGCAGGGACATCATCCGCGTCCTGCTGGGACCGGGATGGGATGAGGCCGGGCAGATCTTCGACTATTTC
>Ga0210398_10001112_pt1 | contig 28802 bp, 19 predicted proteins | sample IncBWC4OmetaG_FD_161047 | JGI IMG/M metagenome (GOLD analysis project Ga0210398, IMG submission 161047) | Forest soil microbial communities from Barre Woods Harvard Forest LTER site, Petersham, Massachusetts, United States - Inc-BW-C-4-O | ecosystem: Environmental > Terrestrial > Soil >... | reverse complement strand
GGCAGTGGAAGGTCTGCGTCGTTACGGGTACGACGCGGATGCGGATCGACTGTCCTATGAATTTCTCTCGATGGTCGCGGAAAATTTTCGCCGCGACGGCTACATTGTCGAGAAATACAACGTCGTGACGCGCTCCTCTGACGCCCACGCGCAACTCGGTTACAAGATGAACGTTGTAGGTTTCGGATGGACCAATGCCGCGTTCATGGAACTACTGCACGCTTTGCCCAATGCGATGGGAGAACGATTGGCGGCGGAGCAAAATCGTCCGTTGGAACCGAGACCGCAGTGACTGCAATTCAGGGATGAGACGATTGCTGGGTTTGCAACTGCTCAGCCAGCCGCAGCTCCCCCTCAGCCTCTTCTTTCTTCCCCATATCGCGGTAAGCCTGTCCCAGCAGATGGTGCGTGGTGGGGTTATTGGGGTCCATGGTGGCGGCGCGCTGCAAAGCACGCACCGCTAATTCAAACTCACCTTTCTTTTCCAGCACCTTCCCCATGAGGATATAAGGGCCGGTGGATGTGGCATCGAGCCAGATCGAGCGCTGCAGAAGGCGCTCGGCATCTTCGAACTTTTGAATTCGGGAATAAGCATCAGCCAGCTTGTAATAGGTCTGCGCGTGGCCAGGATTGATCATCAGTTCTTTCTGAAATTCCGCGATCGCTTCCGGAACCCGCGATTTGTATAAATACAATTCTCCGAGCAGGAAGTGAACCAAGGGAAGCTTGGGATCGACGGCGGCTGCCTTCTGTGCGTACTGTTCGGCGACCGGATCGAACTCCTGGCGCAGCAACATTCTCGCGGTAAACATATAAGCGGCGGCAGAGTCGGGCGGAAGCTCGAACATTCTGGCGAATGCCGCGCGCGCACGCGGATAATCCTTGGTCTGGATATAGCAGATGCCGAGAATATAGGCGGCATCAACATTCGCCCGCGGATACCAGCCTTGCACCTTCTCGAGGAGGGGAATCGCCTCTGCCGGATGTCCGCCCAGGTAATAGGAGAGGCCCAGCAACTGGGTCGCTTCACCATTGCCGGGATCTGCCAGCGAAGCCTTCTTCAGATAGTCGATGGCTTTAGGAAAGTCACTCTTTTTGTAATAGGCGGTACCCAGTTCCAGATCGAGTCCCTTCGCTTCCGGATGCCTGGTTTCGAGCGCTTGCAAATCGCTGATCGCCTCGTCGAATTTTCCCTCCTGCATCAACTTGCGCACCGACGGCAGGTCGGCGGCGGGCACCAAGGCTGACGATTGGGGGGCCGGAGCATCCGGCATTGATTGCTGGGCGAACCCGCGCGCACAGAACCCCCACAGGCAGCCTGCCAACAGTATCGCCCGAGCTAACGAAATACGCTGCATCTTCTGTAACCTGAGATTCTTTCTCGGCAGCAGCTAAGCTCACAGCCTTCCGCCGTGAATTATCTATGATTCATTTCGCGCTGCAGTTCTAATAAATTCGCTTTCGCCAGCGTGTTATTCGGATCGATCTTCAGGGCGCGTTCAAAGTGCGACTTGGCCTCCGCGAACTTTCCCATCTCCGCCAAAGCGCTGCCCAGGTTCGCTTCTGCATTCGCGTCTGAGGGCCGCCCTTCGAGGGCCAAGAGAAACTGCTTCGACGCCCCTCGGAAATCGTTCTTTGAGGCCAGAGCGTTGCCCAGATTGTAGTGGGCGTCGAAGTAGTCGGGGCGAACTTTCAACGCCCTTTCCAGGTGGAGTACGGCCTGATCAGGCCGACCCTCCGCCAGAAGCGCCGAGCCCATTGCATTGTTGGCAACTGCGTCGTCGGGACGAAGGCGGAGAGCAGCTTCGTATTGCTCGAGGGCAGGGTCCAATCGTCCCTTGGCCTGCAGCATGGCTGCGAGATTGTAATGCGCTTCGAAGTCCCCCGGGTTCTTTTCCAGGTCGTGCCGGGCGAGCGCTTCTTGGAGCAGCATCCGCGGATCACCTTGCGTGGGGTCAAAATTTACCGGAAGCACCTGCAGCCATAGATGGCACATCTCGTCGCTCGACCGATTGCCGCTCTTCACTCGCGCCGGCGGATGGTTCGGATTCAGCGGGTTCTCCTCCGAATTGTCGTACACATAGCGAAGACTCACAGTGGTGCCTTTCGGGAGCAGCACGGGTTCGGCATAGCGATAGACCGCCTGCCAGTTCAGGTTCCAGCGCGGAATCTGAATCAGCGTCTTTCGCCTGCCATCCGGCAGAACGGCAAGAGCCTGAATCTCTTTCCCCAGGTAGTGGGCGTGGGGATAGATAGCCAGGAGATCTACGTCGACGGGAAGCGTGAAGTCGTCGCTGACCAGAAAATCCTTCTGCCCGGCAGGAATGTCGAGCTGGGTGTCGTTCTCCAGTTGCAGCAGCATCGGCAACCTGGTTGCGGGATGGGAAGAAAAGTAAAGTCCGAGGCTGGGCTGGATGACCTCCGTTTTCCCCGACGGTTGCAGGTGCGTGTTGAGAATGAGGTCGGTGCCTTTATCGAGTCGAAGTTCCATCCCTTCGGGCTCGACGTACGGAACTGTGCCCGGCTTCCAGAAAAGCAAGTGACTGTCAGGATCGAACGCCTGCGATTCGAGCCGTATCTCCATCCCGCCAAAACCGGCGCCGGGCGTGGCTTCTCGGCGCCGCAATTGTTCCCCACGGTCCACCAGAATATTGGCGTGGTGCACGTAGCGTTTGTCGCCCGGCCGAATTTCGATGGCTTTGACCCACCGCGTGTTCTCGATCGGCAGCCGGAAGATGAAGTTCCAGTATGTGTCTGTGCCTTCTGGCGGAAGCACCAACGGCTTCTCTGCTTTCAGAACCAGATCAGGAGGTCCAAGCCGCCAGCCCTCGGTAAACTTCGGCGGCGCCGGCCGGTCTGCGGGATTGCCCTCAGCCGCGCCCAGATCCACCCACTTTTGCAGGAGATCAGTCTGCGTCTCGGACAAACGCATCTCGTCGGCGAACTTCAACTCCTGCGGCTCAGGCAGCCACGGGGGCATCGTCCGCGTGCGCGTCACTTCCGCGATCTGCCGGGCGTGTTTCTTCGCGTCTGCGTAAGTCAGAAGCGAGAATGGCGCTGCCTCACCCGGGCGATGGCACGAAGCACAGGAACTGAAGAGGATGGGAGCTATATCGCGATTGAAAGTGACGTTAGCCTCGGCCGCTTTAGGTTCCCCTGAAGTCGCTTGCTTCGCCCCATGCGGAACCCTTTCGGCGAAGGTGGTTCCCAGGGCCAACCCACCCAGGGACAGGGCTACGATCCGGGCCGCTGCTCGCCTTCGCGCCGGTTTCAATCCAGGTCCGAAATGTAGCATCCCACTCCCTTGACTGCGTTATTGGCCACCGGTTTTCCTGCGATCCCCGCCTGAATCGCATCATTCAATTCGTGCGTGGTGGGCGCAGGACGCGAAGTGCCAAACTCGACATACCAGTTATCGATCCGGCCGTGATAAACCAGCTTCCCTTCACGATTGAACACCGCTGCCTCCGGAGTAATCTCCGCGTGTGCCTGCTTGACCAGCACATGCTCGGGATCGCGCAGCGCGGGCAGAGCGTAGCCATAATCCGCAAGATACTTGCGGATGGAGGGAGCAGACTCATTCCTGTCCGGGTAAACCAGGAAAAAACTGGCATCGTGCGCGAAGCGCGAACTGATCTGCTGAATCACCGGAGCATAGCGGCTGGAGACTGGACAATCCTGTCGAAGGAATACCAGCACCACTAGCTTGCCCGATGCCTGAGCAAACGGGTCCACGGGCTTTCCATCGGGATCGATTGCAGTTTGCGGCGTTGGTGCGGCGGCTATAAGAAGACCAACGAGGAAGACGCTGCCGAGCGAACTGCCTGTGAGCAAGGAACGACATTTCCTCATAGTCGGCTTGAACCCCGCTGAAATTCTAGGACTCTCATGGTCCACTGTCCATTCAGGCCCGTTCTCCGGCGTTCGAACGGGTCTCACCCTCCACACTTCGACCGCGTCTGACCAACGTAGCTCAGCATTTGCTTTGCGGTCGCGAGATCGGGATTAAACTCGAGCACCCGAAGGGTCGCAGTCCGGGCCTCCGCAACTTTTCCTTCGTTGCAGTAGGCGCGAGCTAGGTTCAGACCGATGCTGCTTCGCGCTGGCGCGAGATCGAGCGCCTTCTGCCAGAGGGCGATCGCGTTTTCCATGTTCCCGGCGCTCGCCTCGATCACGGCAAGATTGGTGGCCGCATCGACCAGACCCGGATCGACGGCCAATGCTTTTTCGTATAGAGCGCGGGCATTCTCAGATGCACCACGCTTTTGTTCGATGTAACCCAAGGCTGAAAGCAGGGCCGGGTCTTCGGGGGACTGCTGCAAGGCTTTTGAAAGCAGGCTCTTCGCTTGCGGTTCAGCCAACGTCATTCCGCTTTCGACTAACGATTCCCAGGCCAAGGCAAGATCGCGCAGATCGGACTCCGCTCTGTCGGTGGTGGGGAAAGGAACCAAGCCCGGCAAGGAAGGCTCATTTGCCGCGGCCTGCAGCAGTCGGGCCTCTTTCTGTGGCCTGCGCAAAATCCGATGGTCAGTCACTTCCGTGTGCGCGACATCGCTGCTGGCAGCAGCTGGCATGTGGCAAGTAAGGCAGTCCGGCTGATCCGCATGATGTTTAACGGCCAAGGTTGCGCCGTGGCACGCCAGACATCTGCCCCGGTAGTAGGCCACTCGTTCTGCGGGGGCCGGCGACTGGTGAGGATTGTGGCAGCTTGTGCAAGACATCGCGTCGCCCGACCTTTTTTTGCACTGGCTTTGCGCCAGGGCTTCCACTTGACTGACTGCCCCCAGATTGGCCGCCTGAGAATCGGTCGGGACAAAATATCGGACGTAGTCGGAAAGCTCGTCGCCAGGGCGGAATTCATAGGCGTGACGACCCGGCCGCTCAATGGCAACTTTTCCTTCGAGGTGGCACTGCATACAAACCTCATCGCGCCGAGCTGGAACGAGCTTGGCCGGATTCACAATCGGTCCGCCATTGGCATGTCCGGCGCCCGGCCCGTGGCAACGCTCGCAGGATACGCCGTTGTGCAGGAACGGCGGCGAAGGATAATGATTGTCAGTATCTTTCGCGGGCGGCCGCATACCGCTCACGTGGCAATGCAAGCAGCTCGCGTAGGCGGGAAGGTTTAAGGGGATTTCCTTCGCAGTCTGATAGGCGGGCGCCGTATCCCAGATGCGCTTGTTGGCATACCAGTTCACCGGAGATTCGAACAGAAATCCATCGGTATCAAACAGGTAGCTTCGTCCACGATGGCCCGAGCCAATAAAGTAGAGCAGTTCGCGCTTGCCCTGAACCGCAGGATCGCCCGGACGATCGAAGCTGAGCCACGCGCTTCCCTTCTCGGCGTAGATGCGGTAGTGGACGCCTGATTCCTTGTGGGTGAACTCTGCCGGCGTCAGACCATCGATGGCGGGGCCACTGGCTTGAGCCATGGCCGTCTGCCGGTAGGACTCGTAGATCGCGGAGTGGCAGTGGGCGCAGGCCTGGTTGCCGACGTAGCGGTTTTGGTCGGCAACTTTTGGCAGCGTCCCAGCCGGGGGATTCACCATTGGATTCTGCGCCTTCAGAGACGGCACGATCAGCACGAGCAGGAATAAGAACGGTACTGTTGTCCCTCGCCAGCCTCGCCATGCGGAAGAAATCACCGTCGCCTGCCTGCCAATTCCGGTGTTTGATTGCTTGATTGTATGCGACAAAAAGGGAGTCCCGAAGGACTCCCTTGGGGAAAAACTCCGGCTTGTCTAGAAAATCAACTTCAGTGCGAATTCGAGCTGACGCATGCCGGTAGCCGAACCGGGGGATGCATCGTGCTCGATGTCGGTGATCGTTCCGTTCCCGGGACAGTCGATGCAGGTACCGCCGTTCTGGTTGTTGTTGAAGCCTAGCACTGGGTGATTGAACACATTGAAGGCATCCATACGGAACTGAAGCCTTAGGCGTTCGATCAGGAGGAAGTTCTTCATAATTGAGGCATCGGCATAGAATACCCGCGGCCCGCGGTAACTGAAGACCCCGATATTGCCTAAATTTCCGTTGCCCGGATCTGTAAATGGTCCGGTAAGCGAAGTTAGAGGCGTAAAGAATTGCACGAAAGGAGATCCGCCTGCTGGGTGCTGAAGTGACCCGGCACCGATGGGGAAGGCCCCGGTCCCCTTATCGGGACGACAAATTCCCACGTCTTCCTCGCCGCCGCACTCGTTGGTGCTCGGCGTCCACGGTAAACCGCTGCCCCAAGTTGTGGTGCCGGTGATCTGCCAGCCTCCGATAATCAAATCCTCGGCTCGACCCGAATTGCCGGCAAACATCTTACCCTTGCCGAAGGGCAACTCATAAACCGCATTGTTTACCCAGACTTGATTTCGCACCTGATCGTCGGGCCCGTAGGCGATCTTTGGGTCATCAGGATAATACGAGTTGTCGTACTTATAGGCGTGGGCAAAGGTGTAATGCGAGAGAACTTGCAGACCATGCGAGAAACGTTTTTCAAACTTAATTTGCAGCGCGTCATATTTGCTGCTCGCGTCATTGCCCAGGTAATTGCCCTCGTCCGTCGAGCAGCACTGCAAGACCCCAGGGACCAGGCGAGGCGCACCCGGGAAATTTGCCAGCGTGTTGGTCGGATCGGCGTAGCCCGCGTAGGTGAAGTTGTTATAGTAGGGGCGCCGATATACCTGAGGGGTCTTAGTTTTGCATGCAGGATCAGCGCAGTATCCAACCATGGAAGGATTATTAACGTTGTAGGTCGGTCCATCCCCGGCGAACACATGCGTTCCTTTGTTGCCCACGTAGCCGATTTCGATGGTAGCCGTATTCGTAACCTGACGCTGCAGGGTAGCGTTCCAGGCATCCAGGGTGGGCAGGCGCTGGGTGGTTGGTCGAATATGTGGCTGCACACAAAGTTGCGTATTTTGTCCCGCCGCATTGAAAACCGGATCCTGATAGCAGTTTGGTCCTGACACCGGCAACAATCCACTGGCAGGAATTGCGGGGAAAGTGAAGATGGGGGGGCCCTGCGTCAAGGTGAACGCAGGCACTTCTTGACTTGCACCTTGAGCCAGTTGGGCGGCAAGCACAGGCAGAGTCTGGGTGACCGTGTGCCCGAAGTTCGAACCAAAAACTCCCATGTCGAAGCTACGACCGTAACCCATACGCACGACGGTTTTGAGATTGAGTTGGTATGCTGCGCCGAAACGAGGGGCAAACGCGTCCCAGGCATTGTTAATATTGCCGTTCAGCGGGATTCCGCCTTCACCCGCCACACGGTCCAAGCCTTGAGTGAGGTTAGCGAACCCACCGTTGTCCTTTCCGTTGACGTATTCCGGGAAGTAAACTTCCCAGCGCAGGCCGTAATTTAGAGTCAATTTGGGAGTCATGCGCCAGGTGTCCTGACCGTAGTAAAACATACGGTGCTGGCGTTCCGCCGCATTCAGAGTTGTGCTGACGTAGCGACTGACCTGAGTAACGTCGCCGAGCAGGAAGGTGGCCCAGTCGAGGCCCCCTACACCGCCGTCCGGTCCGCCTGATGTGGTTCGATAATCAAAGGTGTAGTCACCGGTACGTCCAGCGTCGCTCGGCACACGCAGGTTCTGAGCGTACCGGAAATCGGCACCGAACTTGAACTGGTGATTGCCGTGGATCTTTGTGATATTCCCGACCCACTGAAATTGCTGTTCGCTCTCTGTGAGCGGGCAGTTACAACGCGCTACCCCCAAACCGTCACCCCAAGTCACCGTGGGAGCACCGAAATTTCCACCATCTCCGGAGGAACTCGAGGGCGTCTGGTTCAAGATAAAACCACCCCAGCCGGAAGTCTCAAGCGCTTGCGGTCCGGTTAAGTTCGCATTCGGAATTCCAACCTTAGTCATTGGAGTTGCGCCCACGTCCGGTTTCGACGCAACCGGGTTGTATTTGAAGTAGCCAAAGCGGAAGTCCGCCAGCAATGTGGAACTGAACGTCTTCGTGACGCCCGAGGCCAAGCTGTAGTTGTGAGTGATCGAGCTACCGGATAAGCCACCGGGTCCGAAGCCGACGCCTTCAAGCGCACCGTATGACCCCTGCCCGGCGACATTGAAATAATCCAGGCTGAACCGGCCAAAAATCTGAACGGTTGGAGCCGCACTGAAATCGATTCGCGTATCGAAGCTGTCTTGTTTGAATGAACCGGACCCCGAGGCGATGAAATTGTTGAACACTTGATCGTTTGTGGGCGCCGGAAAGAGTGCAAGAATGGCGGCTGCCTGCGGAGAAATGTCACCGATGGGGATTTGGTTGTTGACGTAAGGAACACGCCCCAAGCCACCGTCCCCTGGCACCGGCTTGAAGACCTGTCCGCCGAGGACACCTACAGTTGTGCTCCCGCCTTGTTCGACCTTGAGATACTGGCTCAGATCGCAGAAGCCCGTTGTGTTAGTCGCCGGATTGCAAGTCGATTGAGCCGTGGCGGTCGGAACCGTGAGGAGATTCGTTGTTCCATTCGTTTCTCGCGTACCCTGGTAATCCCCAAAGAAAAACAGCTTGTTCTTGATGACTGGTCCGCCGATCGTGCCGCCGAACTGTTGCCATCTATCCGAAGGAATGAATTTTCCGGTAGCCGGATTGGGAGCATATTGGGTGAAAGGGTCGCGTGCCGCAGTAGCGTCGGTTCGCCGGAACCAGAAACCCTCCCCGTGGAAATCATTGCTGCCGGACTTGGTCTGCACCGTGACCACCCCGCCCAGCGCCTTGCCAAACTCGGCATCGTAGTTCTGCAGGTCGATCTTGGTCTCCTGAATCGCATCCAGATTCGGGTTCACGACGATGATTCCCAGGATCGGGTCCTGATTGTCCGTGCCGTCGAGTTCGAAAGCGGTGCCGCTAAAATGCTGACCATTCACAAAGATCTGCTGGCTGCCCTGCGGATTTTCGGTCGCGGCATGGCTCCAACCGACCATTTTCTGGGTGCCCGGAGACAGAAGCTCGAACGAAGTGAAGTTGCGGTTCATGATCGGCAGGTCTTCCACGTACTTCTGGTTGAACTCGATGGACACATCAGCGCGGTCCGTCTTAAGTTGCTCCGCTTCAGCGGCGACCTCCACCTGCTCGGTCGTCGAACCCACTTGAAATTGACCATCGATGCGCTGTGCCGTATCGGCCGATACGATAATGTCTTTGAACTCAATGACCTTGAAGCCCGGAGACTCGATTCGCACGGTGTACGAATCAGGTATGAGGTGGGTTACGTTGTAGTTGCCACTCTCGTTGCTCGTGGCCTGATCAGTTGAACCTTTGGCTTGGTCGACGACCGTAACTTTTGCATTTGCAACGGTCGCGCCCGAGGGATCCGTCACGGTACCGGCGATGCTGCCGAAAACCGCCTGGCCGGATGCCTTCGAAACCCACAGAGTTGAGAGAAGCGACAACGCTGCCGCAGCCGCGAGAGCTGACCTCTTCATGGACGACCTCCCCGGATTTTCCAGTAATGCCCCAGAACGAGAAAACTTGCTTGTAAGCTAGGCGTGCAGTCCTAATGCAAAAGTACTAGGGGAATAAAGTTACTCTACGTTTCATGCCGTTACAGGGTGTAAACTGCTGAGGCGCCGCCAGATATCCAAGGCTGTTACTCCGTTTGTCACATGGCTATGACGCACAGCTACGACGCTGGAAGAGAGCAGTACTTCCAACAAGTAGATAGAATTATTAATAGTCATAGCCTCCGCAGTTCCGAATCTCTTTGCAAGTTGCTCCGTTACCTTGCCGAACGCGCCCTCGACCATCCAGGAGTGGCGCTGAAGGAATACCAGATCGCAGTGGAAATACTGGGCCGGTCCGGCGGCTTCGATCCCCAGAGTGACTCGGCTGTGAGGGTGCAGGCAGGGCGCCTGCGCATGAAACTAGAAGAGTATTACGCGCACGAGGGTAAAAATGATGCCATCGTAGTCGAATTGCCAAAGGGGTCCTACGCGCTAACGTTTCACGCACACACACCCTCGACAATACTAGCTGAATCCGCTCCGGGAAACAGAAAGGATGATCGCAGGCATGCGGCGCCCGAGTTTAGCCCGCATCCGTCGAACCGCGGCCGGATGGTCGCCGTTGTCATAGTTTCGATCCTGTTAGGCGCCTTACTGTGGGCGGTTCATGAGCGGATGCGAGCCAACGCGAAGGATCCTGTTCCAGCCACCTATCAGCTTTTTTGGAACCGCTTTGTCAACCGCTCGCAGCCGCCCTGGGTGATCTTCAGCAACGGAAGTTTTGTGGGCCGGCCGGAAACCGGCATGCGGTATTTCAACCCTTCGGCTGACTCTGGGGCCCTCGTCCTCGATCACTATACCGGCGTAGGAGAGGTGCTGGCGGTCCATCAACTCGATCAAGTTTTCGTTCTTCTCAATCAGCCGCTCAGGGTAAAGCGCGGCAGTCTGGTTTCTTTAGACGATGCCAAGAACAACGATCTCATTTTCGTCGGCTCTCCCGCCGAGAATCTGGTTCTTCTGGATATTCCGGGCACTGAGGAATTTGTTTTTCAGCGAATTCGATCCGGGCCGCGCAACGGCGATTTAGCAGTGTTCAACACGCACCCGCAGCCTGGCGAACCACAGATATTCCTGGGGAGTCCGGCGAACAAGCCCACAACCGAAGACTACTCGGTGATAGCCCTGGTGCCCGGCATCGATCCCGCCCGATCTGTTCTGATCCTTGCCGGCACCACTACTTTCGGCACGCAAGCGGCAGCGGAATACGTGTGCCGAGAGGATTCACTGGAGAAATTATTGCGACGCTTAGGAGTATCTAAGACGGCCGACCTCAAGCCGTTTGAGGCGCTGCTCCATGTGAAGGTGACGCACGGAGTTCCTGTGATTACTGATCTGGTGGCCATACGTAAACGAGCCAGCTAGAGTACTTTTTCGGGGACCATGCTCAAAAACCCTGGAAGCCATCATGCTGCTTTAGGGTGCGGACGATACCGGTCGAGTGAGATGCGGATCCAACTCAGCAGCCTTCCGATATTCCCCGTCTGCCTCCGCCTTCACTCCTTTCTGGCTCAGGGCTAAGCCGAGCTCGTAGTGTGCCATTGCATAGGAGGGCATGATGCGAATGGCGCTGCGGAACTGGGAGATCGCGCCGTCGAGGTCGCCGACGGTGAGCAAGCGCCGACCCGAGTTGGTAGCGAAGGTAGCGGCCTGCAGGTCGGTTGTTGCCTTCGTCATTTCGGCCCCCGCTTTACTTTCAGCCGCGGCTCCGACCGTATCGCCCAGCTGACGCAGAACCCCAGCCAGAGTCGTATGAGCGCCGGCAAAATCCGGATCGAGTTGAATGGCATGGCGCAGCGCCTCCGCCGACTCCGGCAGCTTATTCATCTGCTTTAGAACCGTCCCCAAGGTGTAATAGGCTTCGGCATAGGTCGGCTGAAGCTGAATTGCCTGCTGCAACTGTTCCGCCGCTCCGGGAAAATCTCCCGACTGCCACAGGGTAACGCCCAGACTGTAGTGCGCGTCGGCCAGTTGAGGATCGAAGCCGATGGCCTGCTTCCATTCGGCGATGGCGCCCGGCAAATCATCTTTCAGCTTAAGAGCCAAGGCCAGGTCGTGATGCAGGCTGGCTTTTGCCGGTTCGAGCTTGAGGGCGGCGCGGAACTGTGCCACGGCGGCGTCGAAATCCGTCTTCTGCAAATACGCCGTTCCCAGATTGCCTTGGAAGTCGGCATCGTCGGGCCGAAGTCTGATGGCTTGCTGAAATTCCTTGATGGCAGCGTCGGCTTCCCCGCGCTGGAGCAGAGCCAAGGCGAGGTTATTGTGAGCCTCCGGGTCCGAGGGCGCGATTTCGAGGACCTTGGCGAAGGCAGCGATGGCGCGGCCGGGATCGCCGCGTCGCTCGAGCAGAAGACCATAGCTGCGTTGCAAAGGTGCGAAATCCGGTCTGAGCTTGACCGCTTGCTCAAAGCACCGCAGCGCTTCGTCGGGGCTGGCCTCGGCCTCGAGCGTCGAGCCGAGATAATACCAGGCCATCGCGTCCTGGGGATCAAGCTTCACCGCCTGCTCCAGTTCGGTTTGGGCTCTGGGTTGCTCGCCTTGGCTCGAAAGCGTCACGCCGAGATGAAAATGAGCTGACTCAAACTCCGGATTTATGGTCAATGCCCGTCGAAATTCTTTCTCTGCTTCTTCGAAGCGTGATTGCTGAGCCAACATGGAGCCCAGTTCGTCGGGCAGTTCAGCCTGCTGTGGTGCCAGCCGTGCTGCCTCCTTAAATTCTGTAATTGCACCGTCCGTCTTGTGCTCGAAACTGAGCGCCCGCCCAAGCGCTTGATGCGCTTGCCATTGTTGCGGTGCTATCTCAACCGCCGCGCGGAACTGGCTGGTTGCCTCATCCAATAGGCCCTTGGCTTCGAAAGCCTGACCGAGGTAGGCATGAGCGATGGCCAATTTCGGACGAAGTCGCACCACCGTCTGAAAATGGACGATGGCACCATCGACGTCGCCCTGCCCGAGCAAAACCTGTCCGAGCATGTTCTGAGCGTCCGCGCTGCCTGGATTGAGTCGCACCGCTTTCTCGAAAGCGCTGCGAGCCGCTGGCAAGTCTCCCTTCTCCATCGCAATACGCCCGCTCTGATATGCCGCGGCAGCGTCGCTATTCGCCGTACCTTGGGCTGACGCTGCCGCCACTAGCGCGCAGGTCAGCGCCACCCCGATGAAAGAAAATGATCGAAAAAGACGCATCATTGTTGGGCCGAATCAGGAATCAAGAACTGTGCCTTATCGTTTTGGGTTTGGATTTTTCTCGAACTGCACTCGGCGGCTGATTCCTTCGCCTTCCTTAACGAAGATTAGCTGGTTTGCCTGCACGTCTTTTAACCGATCCACCAGTCCGCTGGGCCAACGGATTTCGAGAACATCCACTTTCTCTGCTTTCCCCAGGCCGAAATGAACCCGCAAATCGTTCTGCGAAATGTAACTTCCACCGCTGCGTACTTCGTCGATCTGCTGGTGAGGCTTGGCTTCTCCCGGGGGATGGGTGATGCAGGTAAGCCTGGCTCCGATGCCGCTGCGATTCGACTTCGTCCCGATGGCGCGAATCTTGATCCAGTTATGATCCAGGTTGGAATCGCAACGCAGGAGCTGCGGATAGTCATTTACCGTGTTGACCACGACGTCGATGTCCCCGTCGTTGTCGAAGTCGCCAAAAGCACAACCGCGGCAGGGAGCGGGTTCGGAAATTCCAGGTCCAACCTGGAGGGAAATGTCGGCAAAATGTCCATTATGCAGGTTGCGGTACAGCAACTTGCGTTGCGCATAGCCGGCCTCGGTTTTTAGCTGCTCGACCTCGGGATAAACGTGGCCGTTGCAGATCAGAATATCGAGCCAGCCATCATTGTCGAAATCGAAGAAGCCGCAGCCCCAGCCCAGAAATTGCGTGTGTGCTCCCAAGCCGGCAGCGAAGGTTGCGTCTTCGAAGTTGCCGCTACCCTGGTTGTGGTAAAGAGAAGGCGTATCCCCGGCAAAATTTGTTTTCAGAAGATCGAGGTTGCCATCCAAGTCGTAGTCACCGGCAGCAACGCCCATGCCCGCTTGCGGCTTACCGTCCGGGCTCAAGGCGCAGCCGGCTTCGACAGCAATGTCTTCGAAGGTTCCGTTCTTCTTGTTGTGATAGAGCGCGCTGGCGGTGGAGTCGTTAGCCACATAAATATCTGGCCAGCCGTCATTGTCGAAATCGACCGTGAGCACTCCCAAGCCGTAGGTGCCGGTGGCGCGAAAAATTCCCGCCGCTTCAGAAATATCTGTAAAAGTGCCGTCGCCATTATTGTGGTAGAGGATGTTTTTTCCACCCTGCAGACCGGGTGGCCCGCACGCCACCAGCACGCCCTTGTAAAGACAAGGTCCTGACTCCGGCACGGGCGCGGTGGCGAGGTCCATGTCGATGTAATTGGCAACGAAAAGATCGAGGTGTCCGTCACGATCGTAATCGACAAATGCGCAGCCGGTGTTCCAGCGCGTTCCTTTGCCTGCGACGCCAGCCTTCAGGCTCACGTCGGTGAAGGTTCCATCTCCGTTGTTATGGTAGAGAACATTCTTCCCGTAGTAGGTTACGAAAAGATCCTCCCAGCCGTCGTTGTCGTAGTCTCCGACGCAAACCCCTTGTCCCCAGCCCGAGTGCGCGAGTCCAGCCTTGGCAGTAACGTCGGTGAAGGTGCCGTCGCGATTGTTGCGAAAAAGATGCGAGATGGGTTCGCTTCCGGCCGGAAATCCTTCCAGCCGCCAGCCGTTCACCAGGAAGATATCGAGCCAGCCGTCGTTATCGTAGTCGTAGAATGCGACTCCACAGCCCGTAGTCTCCAGCAGATATTTGTTTTTGTGCTCGCCGCCAAACAAGGTTCTCACGTGAAGACCGGATTCGCGAACCACATTCACGAAGCTCACCCCCAGTTCCTTGTCGTCGACAGAATTCTTTGGGGCCGTATTGGTTTCGGCAGTGGCCGTCCCTGCCGGAAGAGACAACCCTAAAATGCTTTCGAGGGACAGGACGAGACCCGATCGGCTAAGCGATTTCAGGAATCCACGGCGTGAAGAAGACAAGAGGTTGGTACCTTCGCGACTCGGGTCGTGCTAGAATTCGCCCCTAATTCTTATATTCAGTGAACTCCTACTTTGCAAGCTCCGCATGGCAGCAAGGCAAAAGTGACGATGCTCGACCTCCACGTCACGCTGGATTGCGAATCCCGGGTGATCATCTTCCTGCTGATCATCGTAGGACGCGAACGTTAGTTTTGCTTGCATGTACCGTCTTTCTCTTGCGGTTCGCGAACGCGCCAGGCGAAGACTATGTCCACCAGTTTCTGTTCATCCGTTTTTGGAACGTCCTGGAAATCTTTGGATTTTAATGGAGGGTCCACCTATGAAGAAAACCCTGAGATGGGTTGCGTTGTGGGTTCTTTTTTGTATTCCATGGCGGCCGGCGTGGGCGCAGATGTCTTCTGGCGCCGCGGCCGGGGAAGGCCGGCCCTGGTGGCAACACGCTGTCTTTTACGAGCTTTATCCGCGCAGCTTCGCCGACAGCAACAACGATGGAGTTGGCGATCTCAGGGGAATCGCGTCGAAGCTGGATTATTTGAAAGATCTCGGGGCGGATGCGATCTGGATTTCACCCTGCTTCCCGTCGCCACAGGTAGATTTCGGTTACGACGTTTCCGATTACGAGAATATCGATCCCATGTATGGGACGCTGGCGGACTTCGATTACCTGGCGAGTGAGGCAAAGAAGCGCAACATCCACATCATCCTCGACTTCGTAGTGAATCACACGTCGGATCAGCATCACTGGTTCCTGGCTTCGAAGTCGTCGCGGACCTCGCCTTATCGCGATTGGTATATCTGGCGAGAGGGAAAGGGGCCGGGACAACCTCCTAATAATTGGGTCTCGACGTTTGGCGGATCGGCTTGGCAATTCGATCCCACCACAAATCAGTACTATTACCATTATTTCTATCCTCAGCAGCCGGACCTTAACTGGCGTAACCCGGCGGTAAAAGATGCCATGTTCGATGTAACGCGCTGGTGGTACAAACGCGGCGTATCGGGCTTCCGCCTGGACGCGGTGGACACGCTGTTTGAAGATCCGAACCTGAATGACAATCCGATTCTGAAACCCGGCAAGAATGCTTTTGGAGATCCATTTGAGCAGAACAAATACAACACCAAGCTGCCCGAAGTTCACGACATTCTGCGCGGACTGCGCCAAGTGGCGAATGAATACGACGCGGTGTTGATCGGCGAAACCTGGACGGCTGACGTAGCCGAACTCAACCAGTACTACGGCAAAGGTAATAACGAATTGCAGTTGCCCATGGACTTTCTTTTCACCATGGTCAACAAACTATCGCCCGCGGAATTCCGCAAGCAGATCGCCGCGGTGAATGCCGCGTCCGGCTGGCCGACATTCGTGATCAGCAATCACGACATCGTGCGCTCCTACGATCGTTACGGCGATGGTAAGCACAACGACGAGATCGCGAAGCTGATGGCGGCGCTCTACCTCACATTGCGTGGAACTCCGATCATGTACTACGGAGAAGAGATTGGGATGAAAACCACGCCCCCGACGCGCCCGGAGGAGGTCAAAGATCCGATCGGCCGTAAAGGCTGGCCGCAAGAAAAAGGTCGAGACGGGGAGCGCACACCGATGCAGTGGGATAACAGCGAGAATGCCGGTTTCACGAAGGGTACTCCATGGCTGCCCGTTCCTCCGACCTACAAGACGCACAACGTGGCCCGTGAATCGAAAGATCCGGATTCAATTCTGGAGTTCTACAAGAGCCTGATTAAGCTTCGTCACGCGAACAGTGCGCTGCTCAATGGGGATTACAAGGCCATCAATGAAAGCAATGCGAACGTGCTTTCGTACTTGCGCGTGTATAAGGACAAAGCCGTAATCGTTTCACTGAACATGTCGGACACGCCGCAGAGCATAAAGCTCGAATTCAAGCCGAACGGCTTCGCGTCAGCGATCGCCCTCCTGACCACTGGAAAATCTGTAGCCAAAGGAGATCAGCTCTCGCTCGAGCCTTACGGAGTTTTTATAGGCGAGGTCAGCAAGTAATGATTTTCGTATCCGCACTCCATTCCGGCTCCTATGTTTGCCACAAGCTGAGACAGACTCCGAACCCGGGAGACGCTACGATTCGGAGCACTGTCTCCGGATGCGCCCTAATGAGGGAAGGACACTGCAGGAACCGATCAGATTCCATTACGCTGGTTCGCTACCGGCCGTAGCTGTTGCTAAAAGCGTTCCGACCAGCTACGAGGAATGGTAACTACTCAGGCCTTTAGAAGCTCTCTTTTGACGACGGGGTACGTTCCGACTTCAGTTCGCGCAGCAGCAGGCGAACCAGCATACCGTCGAAGCCGGTGCCACTCATCTTGGAGAGTTCGTCGAGCGCTTGCTCGGGAGTGCGCGCGGCGGCGATGGATTGCTCGGTGAGCATGTTGGTGTAGGCGTCGGCGAGGGCGATGATACGGGCCCACAAAGGAATCTGTTCGCCCTTCGCGCCGTCTGGGTAACCCGTTCCGTCGAAGCGCTGGTGATGGTGTTCGATGGCTTGGCGCATCAGCGCGCTATGGGGGAGGATGCCGGCAATCTCCGCTCCGACGCGGGCGTGCATGCGGACCAGGAAGAACTCGTCGTCGGTGAGCGGGCCGGGCTTATTCAGAATGCGCTCCGGGACGAAGATCTTGCCGACATCATGGATGCGGGCGGCATAAACCAAATCGGCAGTCTCCTCCGGAGGCAAATGTAGCGCGCGGGCGATGATCTCCGTGTAGCGCGCCACCAGATCGCCGTGGCCGGCGGTTCGCAGTTCGCGAGATTCCGCGGTGCGGCTGAGGACTTCAATCGATTCCTTCAGCAGCGGGATATTGCAATCCTCTTCGCCGCCGCAAAACTTTATCAGCATCGAACCTAGCTCTTCGAGATGCTCGGGGCCATTGTGTTCGCGCTGCAGAAAGCCTTCGACATAGGTGGAGATCTGTTGCCGCTGGGGAGCGAATTCCTCGCCGCCGGCAAATTCCTCGGCCGCGGATACGCGGTTGCCGCCGGAACGCTTGGAAACGTACATGCCGGCATCGGCCACGCGGATGATGTCTTCGATAGAAAAGCCATGCATGGGGAAACTGGCCACGCCGAAGCTGCCGGTAATGTGATGCTCGGCGAGCATGGGGTCCTGGGTAATCCACTGGCGCAAGCGTTCGGCCAGAACCTCAGCCTGCTCCGGGCCGGTTTCGGGCATGAGAATAATGAACTCATCTCCACCGTAGCGGGCGACCACGTTGGATTGCCGCGACTTTTGCTCGAGCAGGCGTCCCACGCGGGCGAGGACCAGGTCGCCTTCGAAGTGGCCCGTGGTGTCATTTACTTCTTTGAACTTGTCGAGATCGATGAGGACCACCGAGAAAGGCCTTCCCGAACGCGAAGCGCGCTTCCATTCGGCGGATAGCGCCTCCCAGAAAAAGCGCCGTGTCTTGATTCCGGTCAGACCGTCGGTGATCGACTGCTGTTGCATTTTCTGGAAGACGAAGGCATTGTGCAGCGCAGTAGCCAGCAGGTCGGCCAGGGTGTTGAGGATGAGTACGTCCTGAGGAAGGAATGCGCTGTCGTTGCGGCTTTCAATGTTCAGCGCCCCGAGAAGAGTTTCGCCGTAGGTGATGGGGATGCAGAGCACGGAGCGCGACTCGGGCAAAATCGCGCCAATCTGCCCCTCGACGCCGTTTTGCACCAGAGCCCGCTCGCCGGTGCGCGCTACCCGGCCAAGGATGCCGATGCCGAGGGGAATGCGTCTGCCCTTGGCCTGGGCGGTGGCCCCGGCTTCGGCCTTGATTTCGATTTCCTTCGTACCGTAATCGAGCAGGCCGATGCCGATGTGGTCGAAGCTGAAGTTTTTTTGGATCTCTCCCACAATCTGGTCCAGCATGTGGACGGGATCGTCGCTCGAAATAGCCGTACGGGAGATGTTGTTGAGGAAGGCCAGTTGCCGCGAGCGGCGCTGTTCTTCAGCGAACAGGCGAGCATTCTCCACCGCCACTGAGACCTGTCCGGCTGCAGTCATGAGAACGTCCAGGTCACGCTGTTCGAAAACGTACTCCCGCACCGTGCTCATGGCCACCATCACGCCCCCGGGCTTGCTGCCCAGCAGGATGGGGGCAGCGCAGAGGCATTTGGCGGGCTGCTCCGGCCGGTAAGTGACCCCCAATCGCGCCCGCGTCTTTTCCAGGTCGGAACGGATCAGGAGGGGCTGGCCGGTGCGAATCACATATTCGGTGAAGGCATTCTCGAGTTTACGCCGACGCTTGGGCAGGACCAGATCATCTTCGACCTCCAATTCGAAGCAGATTTCATCCCCGTTTTGGAATGCGATGTAGAAATTGCTGTTGTTGAAGATCTGTCCCAGTTCGGCATGGATCGTGCGCAGAACTTCGTCCTGATCCAGCCGCGAGCTAATCGCTTGGCCGATCTCGGTGAGCAATTCGTATTCTTGCGTGCGGCGATGGGCGTCGTGCGCGATCAGATAATTTTCGACGGTGAGTCCAAGCTGCAGGGCCAGCCCAACCATCAGACGCGGCCCCGATGTTCCGAAGGCCTCGCGCTGAGCGTGGGGAAAGAGAATTACACCGAATGCGTGTTCGCGAGTTTGCAGGCTGACGGCGGTCAGATTGCGGATGGCCGCGTTTTCGAGGACTCCCTTGAAGTCGGCGAAACCGCCGGCAGATCCCAGGGGCCGTGGCTCGGTCATACGGCCAAGGTTACGGACGGTGAAAAGTCCTCCCTGCCGGAAGGCCAAATCGCAGATGTATTCGCCGGCGCCGCTTCTGGTCAGCACGTCAAGAAATTCGTCGGAGAATCCGCGCTGCACCGAAGGCAGCAAACCACGCCAGCGCTCGGCGACGTAAATGATGGCACGTCCCGCGGACAAGGCGCCGGCCAGCCGCTCCAGCGCCAACTGCATGCTGGGGAGCAAATCATCGGCGGAGAGCAATCGCCGCGGATCCGCGCCCAAGGTTGACAGAGCCAGGGTATTTTCCTGCACGGCGTTGCGCTCGTTCTCAAACAGCACCATGACCATGGCGATGCCGAGCAACATCTGCGGGATGGGGCCGAGGACATGGCCGACGGTGCCAAACATCTCCATCACCGGACGGCCCGACTGAACCGCTCCCATCAACACCGCCCACAGCGCCAAGGAAAGCGCCAGGAGTTTGAAGGCAGGGGAGCCCTTGCGGTCGGAGTGCAGGTAGAAAACGGCGGAGCAATACAAAAGCACCGCGCTCAGGAAAAGCACGGTGAGGCTAACCGGACGCTGTGCGATCGGGAGGCGGCTGAACAGCAGATGATTCCGCAAGTCGACGCAGGCCAGTCCGGTCCCGGTCACGGCCAAGGCCAAGTCGTACCAACGAAAGTGGAAGGACGCGCGCGTCAGGCGGGTGGAGACGAATATGCTGATTCCCATCGCGACCGAAAACAAAGCACTGGCTAAGAAGGCAGCCGGTGCGGGAGGGCGGAAGTAGCGGAAAGCATCGAGCGCATAGTGGATAGAGTAACAAGCCCAGGCGACCTGCCAGGCGCGGAAGTACAGTTGACGACTTTGCTGGTAAAGGAAGCTGAACAGTAAACACAACAACAGTGCAACAACGCCAGGAATAACTACGATGCTGCTGGAGATGCTGTTCATGAGGGCCGGCTAGAATTCCTGCTGAATCAGGTCGATTTGATGGAAGATCGATCACCAATGCTTTCACAGCCGAGGGTGGGAAGACAACAGGATTTAAGTACAGGGTCCGAAAAAACGCCCAGAATGCCCCGGTAACCATTCGAAATGGTTATTTCGGTGCGCTTGACGATACTTTTCTAACCCCCATACCATCAGAAGTCACCCCTTATGGCTGAATCCCTCGATACCAGCTCAACCCGGCCGCGGGTTCGCTTCGCACCGTCGCCTACCGGTTTTCTGCACGTAGGCAGCGCCCGCACCTTCATCTTTAACTGGCTTTATGCTCGGCACCAAGGCGGCAGCATGATCCTGCGCCTTGACGATACTGATGTCGAACGCAACAGCCAAGCGTCGGTCGATTCCATTTTCGATGGCTTGAAGTGGCTGAACCTGGGCTGGGACGAGGAATACAAGCAGTCGGAACGGATTGAGTTGCATCGCCAGACCGCCTGGACGATCTTCGAGAAAGGCTTGGCCTATCGCGACTTTACTCCCGCTCACACCGGGGATGCGGAAAAATCAGGGGCGCAAGGCACGTGGTTATTTAATCCCGGGGCGCGTGAGCTTTCATCGGCTGACAGTGACCGCCGCGCTCGCGCGGCCGAACCCTTTGCCCTGCGTTTTCGGGTGCCGCGGGAGGGTGGGCAATGGATACGCTTTGCCGATGCGGTTTATGGCGAGCAGATGAAGGCGGCGGCGGACGTGGAAGATTTTGCGCTGCTGCGCTCAGATGGCATGCCGACCTATCATCTGGCTTCCTGCGCCGATGACGCCGACCTGCACATCTCCCACATCATCCGCGGCCAGGACCACTTGTCGAACACTTTCAAGCATGTGCTCATCTTCGAAGCTGCCGGATTTCGGCTGCCACAGTTCGCCCACTTGCCTTTGCTGGTCGCGCCCGATGGCACGAAGCTCTCAAAGCGCCGCCATGGTCCAGTGGTTAGCGTCACCACTTACCGCGATGCTGGATTCTTGGCGGAGGCCTTCATTAATTTTCTCTGCTTGCTCGGATGGTCTCCCAAAAACGACCGGGAGAATATGTCGCTCGAGGAACTGACCGACCTGTTTTCGCTCGAGGGCATCAACCGGTCGAATGCGGTTGTGAATTTTAAAGAGCCTGCGACCACCCCAGACGAAACCTTTGACCCGAAAGCAGTGTGGCTGAATGCGGAGCGGATTCGCGGTTTGCCGGTGGAGGAGCTGAGTGCTCGCCTGCTGCCTATCGTGCGGGGCGAGGGATTCAACCTTTCGCCGGAAAAGATGTTGCGGATCACGCCCCTGATCCGCGAGCGCATCAAGCTGTTGCGCGATGTGCTCACGGCGGCCGATTTCTTCTTCGTCGATCAACTGCCCGCCTACGACCCGGCGGAACTCATCCCGCAGAAAGGGGATCAGGCGATGGCTTTTAAGGTCCTGACCCGAGCCCGCGCCGTGCTGGCGAATGTCGAGTTCAAACATGATGCGCTCGAGCAGGCTCTGCGCGCCGCCGCTCAGGAACTGGGGGTGAAGGCAGGACAAATGTTCCAGCCCATCCGCGTGGCCGTCTGCGGGCGGAAGAATGCACCGCCGCTGTTTGCGATGCTGGAGGTGCTGGGGCGGGAAACGACCCTGGCCCGAATTGAACAGGCCATCCCGAAAGCGGGCGCAGCTGTGGGGTGAAGCTCTCCCGGCGCGAGACCCTCTGCGATAAGATCAAAGAGTAATGAATCGATCGTATCCGCCTACCCGAGCTGGAGAAAAAGCTGTGGCTGCCTCGCCGTCGCTTGCGCCGTCAAACTTTATCCGCGACATCATCCTTGAGGACCTCAAGACCAACAAGCACAATGGCCGGGTGCAGACTCGTTTTCCTCCCGAGCCCAATGGCCACCTGCATATCGGCCACGCCAAGGCCATCTGCATCGACTTTGGACTGGCCGACGAATTCGGCGGGCACACCAATCTTCGCTTTGACGATACCAATCCCGAGAAGGAAGAAACCGAGTACGTCGAGTCGATCAAGGCCGACGTCAACTGGCTCGGCTATCAGTGGGATGGGCTTTTCTACGCGTCCGATTACTTTGACCAGCTCTATGAATGGGCGATCAAGCTGATCAAGGACGGCAAGGCTTATGTGGACGACCTCACGGCCGAGGAAATTCGCGGGTATCGCGGAACCTTGACCGAGCCCGGCCAGGACAGTCCTTATCGCAACCGGTCGGCGGAAGAGAATTTGGATTTGTTTGAGCGCATGAGAGCGGGGGAATTTCCCGATGGCTCGCGCACCCTGCGGGCGAAGATCGATATGGCATCGCCCAACCTCAATCTGCGCGATCCGGTGATGTACCGCATCCTCCACGCCGAGCATCACCGCACCGGCAACAAGTGGTGCATCTATCCGCTGTATGACTACGCCCACGGGCAATCGGATTCGATCGAGCGGGTCACGCATTCTCTCTGCACGCTCGAATTTGAATCGCACCGCCCGCTGTACAACTGGTTCATCGAGCAGCTGGGAATTTTCCCCTCGCGGCAGATCGAGTTCGACCGGCTGAACCTTACTTACACGCTGTTGAGCAAGCGCAAGCTGCTGCAGTTGGTCGAGGAAGGGCGGGTAAGCGGGTGGAACGATCCGCGCATGCCCACCCTGGGCGGGATTCGGCGCCGGGGATATACGCCCGAGGCGATCCGAAATTTTGTCGCCTCCATCGGCGCGTCGAAAACCACCGGCTCCATCGAGTTGGCCATGCTCGAACACTTCGTCCGGGAAGATCTGAACAAGCGGACAGCGCGGGTAATGGCGGTGCTGCGCCCGCTCCAGGTCGTGATCGACAATTACCCCGAAAATCAGGGGGAAGAGATGGATGCGGTCAACAATCCGGAAGACGCGAACGCGGGAACGCGCAAAGTACCGTTCTCGCGCGTGCTCTATATCGAGCAGGACGACTTCCGCGAAGTTCCGCCGAAGGGATACTTCCGGCTTGCGCCGGGCCGCGAAGTGCGTCTGCGCTACGGCTACTTCATCACCTGTAACAGCGTGGTGAAAAACGAAAAGGGAGAAGTGGTTGAGGTGCATTGCAGCTACGATCCGGCGACGCATGGTGGGAATGCTCCGGACGGACGAAAGGTGAAGTCGACGATTCACTGGGTGTCGGCCGCACATGCCGTCGACGCGGAAGTGCGGATTTACGAAAACTTGTTCACCAAAGAGGATCCGGGCGAAGTCGAGGAGGGTCAGGAGTTCACTGCGAATCTCAATCCCAACTCGCTGGAGGTAATCGCGAACGCGAAACTGGAGCCATCGCTGGCTCATGCCTCCGTAGGCAGCCGGTATCAGTTTGAGCGTTTGGGATATTTCTGTGCCGATCTCGACTCGAAGGCGGGGAAACTTGTGTTCAACCGTACCGTGGCGCTGAAAGATACTTGGGCGAAGGTGGAGAAGAAGCAGGGGCGCAAAGGCTAAACGCGCAACCTTGGCGATTCACCTCCTGAAACGGCGTTGAGCAAAAAACAAAACCCCGAGCGCGGCTCAACTCGGGGCCCGGTCCCGCGAGGAACGGAGCAGCGGCAGCCAAACAGGGGACGCCCAGATTACCCAGTTCTTCTCGACGCCGGGGTGAGCATTCGGCTGGCCAAGAAGACGCTGATGGGCGGCAACTTATCTCGGTACCTGGATTGTGCTCCTGGTTTTGTTCATCCGTGGGCCCATCCTGATCTCTTCGATGTCGGACCCCAGCACGGACGTCAAAGTTGAGGAGATCAACCATTTTGCTGCCCCGCTGCTGTTTTGCCAGAGCGGTTCTCGCGCTTGCCCACTCCACCCCCGACCCCGATTCACACGCCTGCTGGCAACCTGTCAGGAAACGACGACCACGGCAGGCTGGTTCGGAAGCCGAGGGGTTAATTACGTATGTGCGGGCTCTGCGCCGGATTGGCGTGGTGCTCGGACGGTTCCGTCACCACTTTCACCTCGAAACTCACGGGCACATTTTTGGGCGGGAAACATTGCGCATTATCGCAGCCCTGGTAGCGCAGCACACCGTGTATCACGTATTTTCCCGGCACCACCGAATGCAGGGGATGGACTCCGAGCGCGATGGTGAAATCTCCGGTGTACACGCTCAGTTTTTCATCTGGCGAGAACGGGAAGCTCGTTTCCTCGCCGGCGGGATAAGCAATTTTTCCCAGGATGATGTCGGTCGGCAGATCCATCTTCAAAGCGGTGGGAAGAAGGTACTCGGATTTGGGCGCGTTCGAGTTGATGTGGTAGCCGGCGGGAACGCGAAAATTCAGGTTCACCATGGTTTCCTTGGCGCGCTGGGCCGTGAGCAGCGGCACCGTGCCCATCGTAACCACGGGAGCCTTGGGCGGCATTTGCGCGGGGGCGAGGCTGGAAGCGGCAAGAAGAATCAGCGTGAGGAAGCTGCCATGTCCGAGACTGAGGGTTACTTGATCGAGAGTCATGGGGAAACCAAGTTCTTTTCTGTTGCCGATGCCTGATTGGTCGCTGCCCGCGTGTCGAGTGCCTTCTTGACCGAGTCTTCGATCTCCGCCTTGCCTCGCAGTCCGATGATCTTGTCAACGATTTTGCCGTCACGGCTGATCAGGAAACTTTCCGGCAAGGCGGGGACGCCACCATATTGGTCGCCCACGGATTCCTTACCGATCAGGATCGGGTAGTTCACGCCCATCTCCTTGGCGAACTTGCCGATGTCTTCCTTGCTGGCATCATCCATGGCAACGCCCAGGATCTGCAATCCCTGCGAGGCGTATTGATTCTGCAACTCGACGAACCAGGGCATCTCGATTTTGCAGGGACCGCACCAGGTCGCCCAAAAATTGAGCAGAACGGCTTTGCCGCGAAGGTCGGAGAGACGCATGGTCTTGCCGTCGAGCGATTCGAGCGAGAAATCCGGAGCGAGGCTGGATTGCGTAAGGCGGGGCGCGAAACTTGGACCGGAGCGGCGAGCGTGGTGATATCCGAAATACAGCATCAGCGCGACCACGAAGGCCACAACCACCAGCGCGAGGGGACTACGTTTCAAGCGAACACTCCCTTCACCAACCAAAATGTCACAAAGCAAAGCGGTTCAAGAACGAGAGCCAGTTTGAAATCAAAGTAAACCGGCCGAGCACCAGCAATACGCCGAGCGCGATGAGCAATCCGCCCGAGGCTACCTCGACGGCGTGCATGTGGGAACGAAAGCGGCTATAAAATTTTAGAAATCGCTCCACTCCGAGAGCCGTCAGCAGAAACGGAACCGCCAAGCCGAGAGAATAGATGGCGAGCAAAATCATACCTTTCGACAAGGTGTCCTGGGCGGCGGCCAGGGTAAGGATGCCAGCGAGAATCGGGCCAATGCACGGCGTCCAGCCGAAGGCGAAGGCGAAGCCGATTACAAAGGCGCCGATCGGGGTGCTGCCGCCTTTCAATTCGTGCAACCGGGTATCGGAGTACAGCGCCTTGATTTTGAGGATGCCGGTGAGGTGCAGGCCGAACAAAATGATAACGATGCCGGCTACGATCGCGAGCGTGTGTTTGTACTGCGCGGCGATCTGGCCAATCTCGGTCGAGATTGCGCCCAGGGTGATGAACACTACGCTGAAGCCGAGGATGAAACCCACGGAATTGGTCATGACGCGGCGCATCAGACGCCCTTCGGACAACTTCAGCTCGTCCACGCCCGCGCCCGAGATCAGAGAAACGTATCCCGGCACCAGGGGCAGGACGCAAGGCGAAAGAAACGAAATGAGCCCAGCGAAAAAAGCGGCGATCGGAAGTGGGAGGCTCGACATGCGTCTTTATTGTACCTGCCCGAGTTCTCCTCCGTAATACATCAGACGATCAGAACGGCATTTAGTTGCAGGCGGCCCTAATGCGACTTCTTAGCCGGTATTTCCGCCTGCGGTGTGGCTGGCTCCGCCAACTCAGGCCCGGAGCCGGCCAGCATCTTGCGCACGAAGCCGAAGGGCAAGGCGGCGTTCAGCACGGCGCGATCACCCTCCTGCTTTAACTGGATGCTGTCGAAGAAGGCCTTTACGTCGGCATCGGTGCCATGCATTCCCACGGAAGTTTCGGCCGCGTTCGCCAGCGCCACGAAGACGTTCACTTGGTCGACCATGGCACGGGCCTCGTCGGCGTCGCGGGTAAAGGCTTCGGCGTGCAGGTGAATCGCGTTGGCCCGGAGATGAAGCGGGCTGAGATAGCTTCCTGAGACCACCAAGGTTGCCGGCGCGTTGAACAAAGAGCTCCAACTGCCGGCCCAGGAGGCAGAAGGTGACATGCGAGCAACGACCCAGGCCAGGCTGGCAAACTGAACCTGCTTGTAGTACTGGCGCAGCAGAGCAGGTCCCCCGAATGGCGAAGCCAGACGCTTGGAACGATCGATCATGCCTCGAATGACAGCTGGGTCATCGTGATTGGAGGCAGCCACCGAGTCCGCACCCACCACCGCTACCCGCAAAGACCTGCCTTCCAGCGGAATGGCAAAAATATCCACCGATTGATAATTCTCGACCGACTGTGCGATCTGTCGCAGATAAGGGGTGAGTTGCTCGCCGTGAAACTTTCCCACCAGCACTTCGGAAAATCGCGGCTCGGGAGCGGAGCCTCCGGTGCCGCCCCCGGGCCATCTGGCGGGATAGTGGATGGCGAAGGCAGCCTCCTCAAGATCACGCTCGAACTGGAAACCTGTCGCTTGAATGAAACGCTCGTATTCCGGATCGTGGCTGACAGCGGGCAGTTCTTTGCCCGAGTTTGCCCTGCGCATCCAGCCCAGATTTACGTAGACAAAGGCGTCCGCCCCTGGCAGCAGACGCGCGGCTTCAGGCGGAGCACGCTTGCGGAGTTGTACGGCAAGAATCAACGCCGCGGCGATCACCAGGACCACCAGGACGATGGGTAGAGTGCGCCTAATTCGCATGGAATGCGGTCAGGGATGCCATCATACCACTGTCGTTGCGGACTGATGAGCGCTTGCCGGGCTTGGCCGGGAAGGGTCGGTTGCGTGGAAAACTCGGCTTGTGATAACTTAATTAATTGTCCCCGGACATCTGGAAGGGATCAGGGGTATACTCGTGCCTGTAGGCGCGGTTCCCCGAATTGCTGGCGTAGCTCAGGTGGTAGAGCATCTGATTTGTAATCAGAGGGTCAGGGGTTCAAATCCCTTCGCCAGCTCCAGGATACGAAGGTCCGGAAACGAATTCAGCAGCAAAATTCCGGCAGGCAGCGGGACTCAGTAAGTGGCGGCGCAACAGGTTTTTCCAACGCACTCCATTCGGAACTTTATCCGGCGTGTAGTGATCTTCGCGCGGTAATCCGTAAGCGCGATTCTTGGTTTCCCTGATTTGCGAAAACCAGTTTGTAAAAACTTGGTTTGCGAAAGTCTGGTTGGCGGCGAGAGCTTGCGAGTGTGTTGGCTCGGCTGCTGGCCGGATGGAAGCGACGACTGCATCGCCCGGCAGTTTTGCACAGGTGGGTGAGTGGTTAAAGCCAACAGACTGTAAATCTGTCCCTCCTAGCGAGGTACGAAGGTTCGAATCCTTCCCTGTGCACCAGTATTCGGTCGCGTGGGCGTTTTGTGCGGCAGGAATTATGAGTCGCTTGGCCATGGCGCTGGTTGCGTACTCAGTTTTGGGTGCGCTGGCGTTTGCCACGTTGAGCGATTTCCGGATCCGGTCGCTAACCTTGCTGATTCTTGGGTTGTTTGCCTTCAAGAGCTGGGTGCGGCGAAAAGATGTGCTGCATCCCGAGGGCGACGGCAAGCGGGAATAGCGGTTGGGCCGATGTAGCTCAGTTGGTAGAGCACTCCCTTGGTAAGGGAGAGGTCACCAGTTCAATCCTGGTCATCGGCTCCATGAAACTGAAGGGTGGAAGATGGAGCTGAAGTGAAAGGGCTCGGGAAAAGCATGGCTTCAGCCGTGCCGCACGGAAGCAGAGTGCGAGCGGCTTTAGCCGCTGCGGTGAGGGCGGGAGTAACTCAGTGGTAGAGTCACAGCCTTCCAAGCTGTTGGTCGCGGGTTCGATTCCCGTCTCCCGCTCCAGAGTTGAGTCGTTTCCGGGCGGGAGCCCGCAGCCGAAATCCCGGACGTTGTTTCGGGATGCGAACCGAAGGTGCGATGACAGTGGGCTTCGAGCAGGCAACGATCAAGGTTCAGAAGGAAGCCGAGTTTCAGAAGCTGCGGGCCGCAGTGGAGCAGGCTTTCTTGCCGGAAAAAGTAGAGCGATTCCTCAAGCAGTTGAATCGCGCAGGAATTCGCGTCCGGGATTTTGAGGGAGTGCTGGCGGTGCGTGCGCTGGAAGACGCGGTCGGATCGAAGGCAGGTTTGAGTGCATGGCAGTTGTACCAGGCGCTGCCCGTTTCCGATCAGGCCCAGATGCGGGAGTTTTACCTCTCGAAGTTGGAAGGCATTGACACCGCCCTGCGGCACAAGTTTAAGAAGCTTTACCAGTATTACTGAAGGGGCTGAGGAGAAATGGCGAAAGAGAAATTTGATCGTAATAAGCCGCACTGCAACGTAGGGACGATTGGTCACATTGACCATGGCAAGACGACGTTGACGGCGGCGATCACGAAGGTGCTGCAGAAGCATAATCCGA
>Ga0210398_10001111_pt1 | contig 28815 bp, 21 predicted proteins | sample IncBWC4OmetaG_FD_161047 | JGI IMG/M metagenome (GOLD analysis project Ga0210398, IMG submission 161047) | Forest soil microbial communities from Barre Woods Harvard Forest LTER site, Petersham, Massachusetts, United States - Inc-BW-C-4-O | ecosystem: Environmental > Terrestrial > Soil >... | reverse complement strand
GGCGCCGGGCGCAGTCGGGTGATCCGGCAACTTCTCACCGAGAGCCTGCTGCTGGCGCTCCTCGGCGGCGGCCTGGGATTGCTGCTCGCGTGGTGGGGCACGGGGGCCGGCCTTGCCGCCCTGCCGACCGCGCTGCCCCGCGCGAGCGAGGTCGGCCTTGACGGCCGTGTGCTGATATTTGCGGTCGCCATCTCGTTGCTGTCTGGGATTCTGTTTGGCCTGGCGCCGGCGCTCAGAATTTCAAAAGCAGAACTTCACGAGGTGCTCAAAGAGGGCGGACGCGGATCGAGCGGCGGGAACCATCGCGCGCACGGAGCCCTGGTGGTGGTCGAGGTCGCGCTGGCGCTGGTGCTGCTTGCAGGCGCGGGACTCATGCTCCGGAGCCTGGCGCGTTTGTGGAAAGTCGATCCGGGCTTCGATCCCGGCAACGTCCTGAACTTCTCGGTCACCTTTCCTCCGTCGTTGATGAAGTTCGGCCCGGCGGCGGTTCGCGGCTACATCCGCGGCCTTGACGAGAAGATGGAATCAACTCCGGGCGTGGAGTCGGTCTCGCTTTTGTGGGGTGCGTTCCCCATGTGGGATGAAGACGATTGGACCTTCTGGCTGGAGGGGCAGCCCAAACCCCAAAGTGAAAGTGAAATGGATTGGGCGCTGCATTACGTGGTCGAACCCGGCTATTTGAAGACCATGCGAATTCCGCTCGAGCGCGGCCGCTTCTTCACGGATCAGGATGACGAACGCTCGCCGTATGTCGTGGTCGTGGACGACGTCCTGGCGTCGAAGTTCTTTCCGGGCCAGAATCCCATAGGGCGGCGAATCATCCTCAGTGGCGGCGGGTACCCCCCGGCCGAGATCATCGGAGTGGTTGGACATGTGAAACAGTGGGGGCTCGACTCCGACGATCAGAATCCGCTCCGCGCCCAGTTTTACGAATCTCTACGGCAGCAGCCCGATGCCGCGATCGCGCTCGTTCCCGGCCTGGGCGTGGGCGTCGCCGTGCGTACAGCCGGCTCTCCTGCCGGCATGATCGGGCCGCTCAGCCGCGGCCTTCACGAGATGAACGCCGAGCAGGTGGTCTACGGCTTCAAGACCATGAACGACATCATCTCCGACTCCGTCGCCGATCGTCGATTCTCCATGATTCTGCTGGGCGCGTTCGCCGCCCTGGCGCTCGTGCTCGCGAGCGTGGGCATCTACGGGGTCATTTCGTACCTGGTGGGACAGCGCACGCAGGAGATCGGCATCCGCGTGGCCCTGGGCGCGCAACAGCGCGACGTCCTGCGCCTGGTACTCGGCGACGGAGCCCGCATGACCCTGGTCGGCGTGGCCGCGGGACTACTGGCCGCACTCGGGTTGACTCGCTTCATGGCGAGGTATTCCCTGCTTTTCGGCGTCACAGCCACGGACCCGCTCACCTTCGCCGGTGTGGCCCTTCTGCTGACGGCGGTGGCGCTCGCGGCCTGCTACATCCCGGCGCGCCGCGCGCTCGCTGTCGATCCGCTGGTGGCATTGCGCTGCGAATAAACCTAGGATCGCAGCGGTCCCGATAAGGCGCCTGCAAAACCGAGACGGCCTGTGGTACGCTAGGCCTCACAATGACTGTCCGTGAGGCCTTCATGAACAAGGAAGCCCGCGCATTCTTTTTCGCCGCATCGACCCTGCTTTGCGCGTCGTTCGTATGCCGGGCGCTGCCCCAGAACGAATCCTCGTCACCGCAGCCTGCCGCCCAGAACGCGCCAGCTGTGGTCCCACTGACCGTTCCGGCGGGCGTGCCGCTCCACGTAGTGCTCGACAAGACGGTACCCATAAAAGCGGCTGGCGCGCCCGTCTCCGCGCATGTTGTGGACCCGGTCTACGTTTTCGATCATCCCGTGGTCCCCGCCGGCAGCATCATTCTGGGACGGATCGCAACGGTCGACTCCGCATCGCGAAAGCGCCGCGCCCTCGCAATCGCCAACGGAGATTTTTCTCCGCTTCGCACCGCGCAGGTGTCGTTCGACACCCTGGTGTTGAAGGACGGAACGCACATCCCTCTCAAAACCACGGTTACGCCCGGCGCGCCGCGCATGGTACGTCTCGAGTCGGGCGGCCCGGGCAAGACAAAGGGGCGCGTGGGACAAACCGTGGATCAGGCTCGCACTGAAGTCAGGACGCGCGAACAGCAGGCGATGGGCGAGATCAAGGAGCCGGGAAAAGTGGATCGTGTGAAGGCTTTTCTGATCGCCCAGCTTCCTTATCACAAGCCCAAGCTCACGGCCGGCTCCCACTTCACGGCCGAACTCCGCGAACCCCTGGAATTTGGTCAGGAAGAACGTTCCTCGCAGCAACTCGGTAGCGTGGGCTCGCAGATTCCGCCGGGAAGCACGGTCCACGTGCGCCTGCTCACAGGCCTGAGTTCGGCCACCGATCAAAAGGGCAAGACAGTTCGCGCCGTGGTCTCTCAGCCGCTTTTCTCCTCTGACCAGCACTTGATTCTGCCCGAGGGAACCCGCCTCGAAGGCGCGGTGACCGAGGCTGTACCCGCGCGCTGGCTGGGCCGCAACGGGCAGCTCCGCTTCCGATTCCATCAGATCGACCTCGGCGCCGGAGCACCGCGCCGCGTGGAGGCGACGTTGCAAAGCGTGCAGGCGGATTCGGCGGCCCACCTGAAGCTCGACTCCGAGGGTGGTGCGCATGCGGTAACCCCCAAGACGCAATACATCGCGCCCGCCATCGACGTGGTTTTGGCGCTCGGGTCACTGGACGGCCTCGATCCGCACAACCACGAGCGCATCGCTGACGGACTGGGACCTCAGGGTCCTGATCTTGCCGGAGGCGCCGTCCGGGGCGCTGCAGGCTTAGGCTTGATCGGCAGCGTTATTGGCTTGGCGGCACACTATCGTCCGGTCAGCGCCGTCTTTGCCTTTTATGGCGCAGGCTGGTCCGTTTATACGCATGTGGTGGCGCGTGGTCGCGACGTGGTGTTCAACCGGAATACACCTATGGAGATTCGCTTCGGAATCCATGAGGGTCCGGCGCCCGCGGGAGCTCAGTCGACTGCCAGCCACTTCAGAGGCACCTAGGCGCAGCCCGTGGGAAAAGCGCCGGGGGAAGCCCCTTCAGGCTCACGAGGCGTGTGCACGGACTCCGGCGTAGGCTGATATTTCGACCGGGGTATTTCGAAGGGCAGAGTATTCCAACCTAACGCCTACCGCCTTGTTGACACCTTGGGCGAGGCCAAGCTTGACGTTCTGTGGGTGAGACGCCCGATCGGTGCAGCGCCTCGGGTGGCAGACCGCCGCAACCCAATCCCGTTTGACTAGCCCTTTGCCGAACGGTAGAATAAAGCCTCCCTTATTAGACCCGCGTCGGGGCTTTTGGGGAAAGGAGTGCACGATGTCCCCCGAAGATCACGCCGTTTCTGCGCCCGGCGGAATTGTAATGGAGGCCGCGACTGGAGGTTCTGAGTCGCCGCTCCAGAACGAGACCGCGCGAGCGCCGGAACCGACCGAACTCCCTGAAGCTGCGGAGCCCCTTGAGATTCCGGTGGAGTCCGCGGAAATCAGCGAGATGATGACCGGCATGCCCGAGGTCGGCGCCATTCCCCGCGGGCAGGTCAGCCAGGGTCAGGTGGTCAAGATCACGGACGCGGAAGTGATCGTGGACATCGGGCTCAAGAGCGAAGGGGCTATTCCGCGCGCGGAGTTCCTGAACGAAGCGGGCGAATTGACGGTGCAAGCCGGCGACGTTGTGGACTTCCTGATCGAAGAGTACGACGAGCAGGAAGGCACGTTCACGGTCTCGCATCGCAAGGCGGCGACCATCCGCGCCTGGGAGAGTCTGGAACTCGCCTCGCAGGATCAGAGCAACGTTACGGGACGGGTGATCGAACGCAGCAAGGGCGGCCTGACGGTTTCGGTGGGCGGCGTGCGGGCCTTTCTCCCCGCCTCGCAGGCGGACATCCGGCCCCTCCGCAATCTCGACTCCCTGATCGGCCAGGAGATCGAGTGCAAGGTTATCAAGCTGAACCGCGCCCGCAACAACGCGGTGGTAAGCCGAAAGGCCGCGCTCGAGGAAGGGGTCAAGCAGCGGAAGGCGGAACTTGACACCGTGCTTGCGGACGGAGTGGAGTTGGTGGGCCGGGTCAAGAACCTGACCGGCTACGGCGCCTTCGTGGACGTGGGCGGCATGGATGGCCTGCTCCACGTGACGGATCTGGCCTGGGGACGCGTGGGGCATCCTTCCGAGGTCGTGCAGGTGGGCCAGGAAGTGCGCGTCAAGGTTCTGAAGTACGATCGCGAGAAGGAGCGAATCTCGCTCGGCATGAAGCAATTGCTGCCCGACCCGTGGGAGCAGGTGGTCAAGACTTATCACGCGGGCGACCGGCTGCGCGGCAGGGTGGTCAGTCTGACGGATTATGGCGCCTTTTGCGAGATCGAGCCCGGCATCGAAGGGCTGATCCACGTCTCCGAGATGACGTGGAGCCGCCGCCTGAAGCATCCCTCGAAATTCGTCCAGGTCGGGGAAACCGTCGACGTGTCGGTCCTGGAGGTGAATTCGGAGCAGCGCCGGATTTCTCTGAGCCTGCGCCAGAGTCTCGGCGACCCCTGGTCCACTGTCGACGAACGGCTGGCGACAGGGACGATCATCGAGGGGCGGGTGCGGAACCTTACCGACTACGGCGCCTTTGTAGAAATCGAGGACGGCGTCGAAGGCCTGGTCCACGTCTCCGACCTCTCCTGGACCAAGAATGTGAAACATCCTTCGGAGGTCCTGAAGAAGGGCCAGAAAATCAAGGCTCAGGTCCTCAGCGTGGACGGCAAGCAGCGCCGGATTTCCCTGGGACTGAAACAGCTGGAGCCGGACGCCTGGGAAACGTTCTTCGACCAGACGCCAGTGGGCACCGTGCTAACGGGCAAGGTGGCCCGCCTGGCTCAATTCGGCGCCTTCGTGGAGGTGCGGGAAGGCATCGAGGGCCTCTGCCACGTTTCGGAAATGGGCGAAGAGCACGGACGCGGCGGAAAAAGGCCGCTGAAAGCCGGCATGGAGCTTCCTTTCACGGTGATCAAGATCAACCGCGAGGAACGCAAGGTCGGGCTGAGCTTGAAGAGCGCCGAGGAACAGCGGGTCGAGGAAGTTGCACCGCGCGTGCCAGCACCGGCGTCGGCACCGGCGCCAACTCCGGCAGCGCCTCTGTCAGCCACCGCGCCGGCCGCGACGACCATGGGCGAAAAAATGGCGCAGGCTATCCGGGCGGCAGCGGTCGTGTCCGCGGCGCGGCAAGCAGCTCAGAATCGGACAAAGCACGCGGCGCCGGTTCAGTCCGCGCCGGCGGCGCAGTCCGTAGCTGCTCAAAATCAGGCTGCTTCTGCACCGGCCGCAGCTTTACCGGCAGCTGAGACGCTGGTAGATGAGACGCCGGTAGCTGAGACGCCGCTGGCTGCTGCGAGCGATGCGCGGGAGAACGGGAAGGCAGAATTGGGCCCGGCTCGAGAGGCTGGTACAGAGGTGGCTATGGCGGCCGGCGCAGTCGCCGGTGCCGCCGAGGCGACGCCGCCCGATAGCGCCGGCGAATCGCTTGGGTCCGAGGCACCGGCACAAGAAACAGCCGCACCGCCAGACGGCGAAGCGCCTGCGAAAACGGCATCGGCCGAGGCCGAGGGCTAGCGGGCAAAGGTGCGCCGCAACCGCAAAATCCGGCCCCATGCAAACTGAATCGTGAGATGATGAATCGTGATCGTCGGCGAGGACGCCGGCCAAGGAGCACGATAATCCGCCGCAGGAGTGAGTAGATGACGAAAGCAAATCTGGTCGACGACGTCATGCGTGTGGTGGACTTGCCCCGCAAGGACTCCGAGACCGTGGTCGACATCGTTTTCGAGAGCATCGTGAAGTCGCTGCGCGCCGGCGACAAGATCGAGATCCGCGGCTTCGGGAGTTTCCGCAGCCGGCAGCGCAAAGCGCGCGTGGGCCGCAATCCGAAAACGGGGGCCCGGGTGGAAGTTCCTGCCAAGACTGTGCCTTATTTCAAGCCGAGCAAGGAGCTGAAGGATCTCGTGAAGGGAACCAGCGAACCTCCTGCCGAGGCCACCAGCGCTCCGTCGTAGCCTCAGCGTGACGGACCTGCTCCCGACACTCTCAGCCCGTCGCGCCAGATTCCCACATCCGGCGGCGTCTTCCCGATGGATTATCTCTGGAGTCCGTGGCGTTACCAGTACGTGAGCGGCGGAACCCATCGCGATGGCTGCATTTTCTGCGATATGGCTTCTGATCCTGCGCAGGACCGGAACAACCTCGTGCTGCACCGCGGCGACTTCAATCTGATTGTCCTGAATCGATTCCCTTACACGAGCGGCCACGTGATGGTCGCGCCTTACCAACACGTGGCGAGCCTGGCGGGTCTCGGCCTGGAAGCCCTGGCAGAGATGATGGCGCTCGCGCGCGCGCTGGAAGCGGCCCTGCGCGATGCTTATCGGCCCGACGGATACAACCTGGGGATGAACCTCGGGCGCTCCGCGGGGGCCGGCATCGCGGATCATCTGCACCTTCACGTCCTGCCGCGTTGGAACGGCGACGTGAACTTTATGACGTCGGTCGGCGAAACGCGCGTGCTGCCGGAGGATCTGAACACCACGTATGAGAAACTGGTGGGCTTCTTCCGGCAAGCGGCCCCCGCGCAGTGAGACCGCGGCGGCCTCCCGCCTCGGCATCCCTTCGAGCGGCCATGAGGCTCGACTATTCAGCGCCGTTTGATCCCGCGGAGGCTGCGGCCTTCATCGCGGGGGTGCCCGCGGCGCCCGCCGTCTTCGTGCTATGGCCCGTCCCGGACCCAGTGCCCGCCGCGCAGCCTTACATCGGACGCACGCGCAATTTGCGTCATCGTCTCGAGCGGCTGCTCGGGCCACCGCGAGCCGGCCTTCGCCGCTTGAACCTCCACGAGTTCGCGCGGCGCGTGGAATACCAGCCCGTAGGATCGAGCTTTGAAGCGGCGTGGCTGTTGTATCAGACGAATCGCGCGCATTACCCGCGCACTTACCGGCGGCGCCTGCGGCTCAAGCCACCGGCGCTTCTCAAGGTCAACCTTCGCAACCGTTTTCCTCGATGCTATCCCACACGAAACCTCGCACGCGACGGCTCGCTCTACTACGGTCCCTTTCCTTCGCGCGCCGACGCTGAGCGCTTCGCCGGCGAATTTCTCGACTTCTTCAAGATTCGCCGTTGCGTGGAGGAGCTCAACCCCGATCCGAAGCATCCCGGCTGCATTTATTCGCAGATGAAAATGTGCCTGGCGCCCTGCTTTGCGGGCTGCACCGACGCGGAGTACCAGCGCGAACTCAACCGCGCGGTGGCCTTCCTCGACTCAAAGGGAGCTTCGCTCGAACGCGATCTCGAAGCGGAGCGGGCGGAGGCATCGGAATCGCTGGACTTTGAAGAGGCAGCGCGCGCGCACCGCCGCCTGGAGAAGGTGAACGACGTGCTCCGCCGTCGCGCGGATCTCGGGGGAAATGTCGCCCATTTGCACGCCCTGATTCTGGAGAGGGGCGCCGAGCCGCGAAGTGTGGCCTTCTTTCGCGTCGCGGCGGGAGAGATGTTCGGCCCCGCGATCCTCTCGCTCGACGAACGCGTCGCCGCGCCTGCGCCCCTCGATCAGCAGCTTCGCGAATTGCTGGCGGGTCTCGTGCCCTCGCGCCCTCCGGGATCGACAAGCGACGCGCAGCGCGCGGTCCTGCCGCCCTGGGAGCATCTGGCGATTCTCTCGCGCTGGTATTACAGCAGCTTTCGCGAGGGCGAATTCGTACCGTTGAGCGGCGCGGATGACCTTCCCCACCGACGGCTGATCCGCCTGTGCCGCAAGCTGACGGCCGAGCCTGCGCAGACTCCCGAGCCGTCTCACTCCGGCGGATAGAATGCCGCCGAGGATCCCACCCAATCCATATCGCGGTTGAAGCTGACGTTCATCATCGGGCCGCGACCCATCCGCAGCAGGATCGCACCGTGTTGAAGGCCGTCGACCCACAAAAACATGATGCGAATCTCAACCTTGGTGGGACCGCAGGGGGTCTCGATGACCGGTTCGAACTCGAGCCGCTCCTGAAGAATGTACTGCGAGCGCTCGCCCCGGGGGATGGCCTCCAACTGTTCGCGGGTGGGGCCGATCACGACGCCCAAACCGGCAAAAGAATAGAGCGGCTTCAGGACATAGCGCCCGGGCTCGTCCGGCAGCGGGTCGACGTCGCTTAGGAATCGCGTCGCCGGAACGCTCGAATGCCGCAGAAAGGGAATCGAGAACTTACTGATGCGGAAGAACCAGCTCGGGTGATCGGCCCACTCCACGTCGAGATCGTCCTCGAGCCGGAAAGGCAGAGACCTTCCGCTGCGCTTGAGCTCGTCGAAGATCACGCGGTTGTAAATGCGATGGATCGGCACCTGGCGGCCGCCGGCCCTGTAGCGGAGTTGGCGGCCTTCCTGGATCACGTCAAAGGCGTTGACGATTCTGATCCCCGTCATCTGCGCCGTAAGGAGAAAATCCGGCAGCGTCTTCTGCTCGTAAGGATCGATCTCGAGCAGCACCACGTTTTCGGGGTCGTGCTTCGCGACGATCGCCCGCCTGAGCAAGGCGCGGTAAGCGTCGCGGTCGAGGCCCTCGGGCAGAAAGCGCAGGCTCTCGTCGATCCCGTAAGCGCGCCGGTACTCTTCGGCAATCGCCACCTGATAGGCATAAAGCGAGGGGAATCCCTGAATCTCCACCAGGCGAGGTTCGATCTCGCCCCCGTCCCCGCGCACGAGGCCGAAATCCACCTGCACGAACAGGGGATGATCCGTCGCGCCCGGCACCCGGAACTCCGCCGGCACCGCATCCTGGGAGGCGCGGAGATATTCAGGATCGCTCGCCAGTTGCAGGATCATCTCGCGGCCGGCTGAGACCATGCGGTCGACCAGCGCCGGAGGCAGGAAGCAGGGCGTCTCGGAATTGCGGAAGCTGATGAGAGTGCCGCACGCGCGGTCGAGGCCGGCGAGGAAGTCCTGGTACTTCTCAGGAGAGAAGCTCGAATTAAACCATTGACGGAACCCAGGGATCATGACGGTCGTGGATGATGCTAGCCCAGTCGGCTAGTCTAGTGTGAACCGCCCCTGCCGCATGATCTGGCGGTCATCCGCCCAGATGTCGAACCGGGTGCCCACCACGTCAATGTGGGTCGAGGAGTACCACTCGGCCCCGGTGTGCTCCCCGTAGGGATTGCCGAACGCCATGTGGATCCCCGGAATCTTCTCGTCCTGCAGAATGTGGCCGATCACGTGGTCGAGCGCGATATTGGTTCCGATGGCGAATTCGCCCACCCGGTCGCTGTTCTCATCGGTGTGCGTGTAGCGCCAGAAATCTTCCGCAAGCTCCTGGTTCGAGCAGGAGACGTCCGTGAGGCGGTTCGCGCGCACGCGGATGGTGAGCGGCGCCCCACGCAGGTCGCCGAACTTGTTGCAGAGGTAATCGCCCACCACCCCGTCCACCACGAAGGTGCCGTTCACTTCGCCCGGCGTGGTGAAAACTTCGCCACCCGGCAGATTGCCCCACTTTTCGGGCGAGATCATGCCACTGGTCTTGATCCAGCGGTAACTGGGATTAAGCTCGGCGGTGACGTCGGTGCCCGCGTCAGTGCGGGCGCGAATGGCGCCGGACGCGCTCGCGATATCGCGCACGCGCACGCTGATTTCGTCCACCTTGTAAAAGTCGGCCCGCATGCCCTCCATCATGATCTGGCGATTGATATTCACCATGTGGGCGTGGCGGATCTTCCGGCGATTGACGACCTCGGTCATTTGCATGCGCGAGCGTAACTCGTTGCGCTGCGCCTGAGCGGCGAAGATGCTCACGCGGCAGGTCTCGAGGTCCGCAAGAACCTCCGCCGGCATGTCGCCGAGCGGCCGCGGCGCGACTTCTTCGAGCACGAAAGCCTGGTAAGGCGCGCCGACACCCTCGATCTCCTGCGCCAGGCTGGCCGCGATCGGGAGCGACTCGCGGTCGGTAATCAAGGTCACTTTTTCGTCAGGCTGCACCTTCAGGCAAACGCGCACGGCGTTGCGCGCTCCCCAGGCCAGCTCCGGATCAATCGAAACGTCGCGAAAAGCCTCGTTCATTTCACCTCACGAAGCGGCGGGAACCGCGGCGGGGTTTGATTCAAACAGGCCCACTTCGGTCTCGTCGATAATGAAATCCACCACTTTCTTCAGATCCTGGCTCTCCTCAAATACTCGCAACTGGCGATCGGCGCCCGTTCCGTCGCGCAGGATGGTGCGGATGTATTGAATCTCGTGGCGGCTGTCGAGTTCGTCGAGCACGTCGTCGACGAAGGACAGATATTCCTCCGCCAGGTCGCGGAACGGCACTTCTGTCTGCTTGCCGAAGTCGATGAGCTTGCCGTCGATGCCGTAACGGGCGGCGCGCCACTTGTTCTCCATCAGCAGGGCGCGCCGGTAGAGCCGGAATCCCTGGTTGGCGGAGTACAGCTTGTAAAGCTTGGCCACCGTCGCTTGGATGAGCGCGGCCAGGGCGATGGTTTCGTCGACGCGCATGGGCAGATCGCACACGCGGAATTCCAGCGTGTTGAAGAAGGGATGCGGCCGGATGTCCCACCAGATTTTCTTGGCGTTATCGATGCAGTTGGTCTTCACCAGCAGCCCGACGAAGCGTTCGTACTCACCCAGGCTAGGAAAGTAGTCCGGGATGTTGGTGCGCGGAAACTTGTCGAACACCTTGCAGCGATACGACTTCAATCCCGTCTTCATGCCCCACCAGAAGGGCGAGTTGGTGGAAAGCGCCAGAATGTGCGGTATGAAATAGCGCGCCGCGTTCATCAACTGGATGGCCGTTTCGCGGTCTTCCATGCCGATGTGCACGTGCAGGCCGAAGATGAGGTTGGCGCGCGCCACCAGTTGCATGTCCTCCACGATCTCGCGATAGCGCTCGTCGGGGTAAATTTCCTGCTCGCGCCAGTCGGCGAAGGGATGGGTGGCGGCCGCGGCCAGCCGCAGACCGTGGGCCTTGGCAAGCGTCACCATCTGGCGGCGCAGCTTCGTAATGTGCTGGCGCGCTTCCCGGATGTTCTTGCAAACGCCCGTGCCCACCTCCACCACGGACTGGTGCATCTCCGGCTTGACGAAGTCCTCCTCCTCGAGCAGGGTGCTGCCCTCCTCGAGAAGCTGGGTGTGAATGTGAGAGCGCAGGTTGCGCGTGACCGGATCGATGGTCTGGTACTCTTCCTCGATCCCGATCGTGAATGGGAGGCTCAACGCATCCTCCTTACGACTGTGCCTTTGCGCGATTCCATCAAAATCCTGAGCGCTTCGAGCTTTCTGTTTGTAACACTCATTGCCGTTTTCTTCTCAGGAATCGGAGAACTTCGTTCTTGTCCTGCCCGCAGTGGTCACCTGATCTGCCTCAGTGCCCTCTGTGTCCAAGAGCGTTCAACACAGAGGACGTTGAGTCTCCGTGAACTCCTTGTTGAAAGCTTCTACCGCACGGAGTTCACGGACTACGCGCCCCGCGCCAGCGACTGCCCGCCGGCCAGGAAGTGCGACCAGCGGTACTCGCGCAACGTCTCCTCGTCGCTCAATGCCTTCTTCACCGCGAATTCGGCCACCGTGTTCACGACCCATTCGAAATTCTGCGGACCCACCGAGTGGTAGTCCGCGTCCGGCGCCGGATTCAGGAAGTCGATGGCGTACGGGATGCCGTCCTGGACCGCAAATTCCACCGTGTTGATGTCGTACCCGAGCGCCCGGCACAGTTTCAGGCAATCGTTCACCACGCGTTCGTACATGGCCGGATCGATTTGCGGTCCGTCGAGCACGTAGCGCAGGTGGTGCGGATTGCGAGGCTCATAGCGCATCACCAGCACCTTCTCCTGGCCGATCACGTAGCAGCGGAAATAGTCGTTGAACTCAATCGACTGCTGCAGGGTCATGCACAGGTCGGTGGTCTGGTCGTAGGCCGCGAACAACTCCTCGGGCGAATGCACCTTGAACACGCTCTTCCAGCCGCCGCCGCTGTAGGGCTTGAGGAAGGCCGGAAAACCGATGTAGCTGAAAATCTCGTCCCAGTTCAGCGGGTAGATCAGGTTGCGCATCGACTGGTCGGTGGTGCCGGGCGGATGCTGCTTGTGCGGCAGGATCACGGTGCGCGGCACGGCCACGCCGATGCGCTCCGCAAGCGCATAGTTGAAGAATTTATCGTCCGCCGTCCACCAGAAAGGGTTGTTGATCACAACCGTGCCGTCCATGGCGGCGTTCTTCAAATAGGCGCGGTAAAAGGGAATGTCCTGCGAGATGCGGTCGATGATCACCCGGTAGCCGCTCGGCTGATTCATGCGGATGCCGCCGGTTTTGAGGAACTCCGCTTGCACGTCCGGCACCCTCATGTCATTGATGCGCGCCACGAGCGCGCCCGGAAAGGTATTCTCCATGCCAAACAAGATGCCGATTTTCCGTGTCATCACGCCTCGCCAATTTGAAGATTGCCGGTTCCGGGCCGCGGTCCCGAAAACGAGAGTTTCCCATTATAGACGAATTGCCGGATGCCCGGTGCCAGGGCTAGTTCGGAGTTCGAGGTTCGGAGTTCGCAGTTTCGAAGTTCGGAGTTCACAGCTCGCAACTCGGAGTCAGGGGGGCTTGGGCCCGGCAGGATGAAGTTTCGCTTCGTTTTGGTGAATCAAAGCCACCGCCAGGACCGGTGGGTTGATTGCAAAGGACTTAGGCGGGATCGAGTTTGGCTCTTTCTGGCTTCGTTTGGCTTCGTTTTGACCCATTTTTCAGGCTGTTTTATTGATTCTATTGGACTTAGTGGCTTCGTTTTGTAAAATTTTAGATTCTTTTTTTTCGGCTTTTTGAGAGGATTATCGAGGGCTAGTCTCAGGCTACACTGTCCCAGTTGTCTCTTACCGGACGAGCACTCGCGAACAAGGGTGGACGCGCCGTGAAAAGCGATGCAGAAATCGAACGATTTGTCTTTGTGAAACCATCGCAAACGTGAAAGGAACAGACGTAGCGCAGGGCTCGCTCTTCAAGCCGTGCGGCCCTTGCTGCCTTCGTCACCTTGAGGAAGGCGTAAGCAAAATCAAGAACCGCAGGGCGAAGGGCGGGCCCCGCGCTACGTGCTCGCCAATTCATTTTCTATCGCCCGGTCTCACCGCGCCGCGGGTACCTTGAACTTGTTCTAGGATGTAAGCAGTGAGGGAACGCATGCTCTACCACGACCGGATCGAGATTGATCCCCGCATCTGCAGCGGGAAGCCGGTTATTCGGGGCACTCGCATTCTGGTGACTTCGATCCTCAGCCAGCTCGCCGCCGGTGAATCCTTTGAGTCCATTCGGGCGGGCTTTCCGGGGATCACCGATGACAGTATTCGCGCCGCCGTTGAGTTTGCCAAAGACTCGGTTGAATCCACCGAGCTTGCCGGCCTTCGCGACTGATGCACCGGCTTTTCATCGATCAAAACGTCCGCCTGGAAGTCGCCGCCGCGTTGCGCGCTGACGGTCACCTGGTGATCCACGCCAGGGAAGCCGGCCTTGCGCAGCGGGACGACGAAACCGTCCACCGTGGAAACAACTTGTCTTTCCAGTGCATCCGATGTCTTGATGGACCCTCAGGCTTATCTCGACCGCATCCGCTATGCCGGGCCGCTCGCGCCTTCTGCCGGGACGTTGCGCGCACTGCACCGCCACCACATGCTCAGCGTTCCTTTCGAGAATCTCGATATCGGCCTCGGCCGCGAGATCATTCTCGACCCCGAGCGCTTCGTGGAAAAGATCGTCAGGGGTCACCGTGGCGGCTTCTGCTACGAACTGAACGGCGCTTTCGCCGCGCTGCTTAGGGCTGCGGGTTTCGGTGTTACGTTGCTTTCGGCCCGAGTGGCCGACAAGAGCGGAAACACCAGCCCGGAATTTGACCACCTCACTCTACGTGTCGATGTCGGTCAGGCCAGGCTCAGAGAGGCTCGCCCCGAACAAGGCAGGGCTGAAGACAGCGTGCCCAGAGAGAGTTGGCTGGCGGACGTGGGTTTCGGCGACAACTTCCTCGAGCCGTTGCGGTTCGTGAGCCACGCCGAACAACATGACCGGGCCGGAACGTTCCGGCTGATGGACGCGGGCGAGCGCTGGCGCCTGGAGCGCCGGGACCCGGAGGGCCGGTGGCGGCTGCAGTACGACTTCTCGCTACGACCCCGCGAGCTTCGCGAGTTCGCCGGCATGTGCCGTTATCATCAGACTTCGCCCGATTCTCATTTCACGCGCAACCGCATCTGTTCGCTCGCTACGCCTGACGGCCGCGTCACGCTCTCCTGCTTGCGGCTGATCGTTACTTCGAACGGCAGGAAGAGACAACGGGCGCTCAAGACCGAGGCGGATTGGCATTCGGCGCTCCGCCATCACTTTGGCATTGTCCTCGAGTCAGAGGCTGAGCGGCTTGACCGCCACCACGATCACCAGGGGAGGGCGGTGGTGGGCCTGGATCTGCTCGAATCCGGCCCGCTTCGCGTAAGCCGTCAATTCGGCCGCGGTCGAAAGCGTGGGGATGTAGGGGGGCCGCTCGAGGGGAGCGAATAACCTCGCGTTGACGGCGAAGCGCGCCCAGCCTACGTCAGACTCCAGATCAATGTTATCCATGTAGAAGCGGCCGCCCGGCTCGAGCACGCGAAAAGCCTCGCGCACATACTGCCAGCGATCAATCTCGTCCAGATGCTCAAACATGTCGGTGGTGTAAACGATGTTGAACGACTTGTCCGAGAAGGGCTCCAAGCCGACGTTCGGCAGTTGGACCAGGCGAACGTTGCTGCGAGCTTTCAGGCGGTCGGCGGCGTAGCCCAGCATATTGGGAGAGATGTCAGCGCCGGTCCAATGGCGGCATTGTGGAGCGAGAGCCCACGCCACCCGGCCGACTCCGGGGCCGATCTCGAGGACGTCGTCGCGGGAACCGATGGAGGCCAACTCGATCAACTCCCGGGCGGTCGCCGTCCCCGAACTTTGGAGTTGACCTTCACTCAACTCGCCGCAAGCGGCAGCCACGGCTTTTTCGGGCGAGGAAGCGAGCGCGTTCCACACTTCCGCGTATTGCCTGCGATTGAGGTGGTCGAGAGCGGGCCAGTTGACCTGCCAGAGGGCGCGGGACGCATATCCCCAGGCGTATGCCGTCGCAAGCGTGGCGGCGGCTGCGCTCGCGATCCAGAAGATGCCGAGGTGGACGGCAAGCACGATACCGAGCGCCAGAACTGTGGTCAGAAACGCCGCCGCCGGCAGCCAGCGGTGCTTCCGGATCAGGGCCGACATGGCCGGCCGCGAAATGATCGCCCTCATGCGCTGTGCTCCGAACCTTAGCACAGTGATCGTATGTCGCGTTCCGGCGCTGATTCAAGGGCAAAAGCGCTAGGGTGCGAGCCGGGCGCTGACGTACACCGGTTCCGGCGCCGGGCGCGCCGAGCCATCGGCCGCCAGGGCGCGCCGGGCCTCGCGTTCCGCGCGCGACGTCCAGACCGCGCTCCCCACCTTGTTCTCGGGCTCCCAGACTCCGGTGAAGAAATAGCGGCCGTTGATCCGGTGGAACAACAGGGTGGCGGCTCCGAAGGTGGTGTCGGAGGTTTCATCGTGCGCGGTAGCGTACACAAATCGGGCGCCGTCACGGCTGACGATTTGAATGGCCCCGGCGACCGGATGTGTGATGCTGTAGCTGCCGGGCGGCAGAATCCGGCCGCCGGCCTCAAACGCGAAGGGGATACTGGCGTTGACGCGATGTGAGAACTGGGCGCGCGCGCGGACCGCGTCGCCCGCCATCAGGGCGAGTAGCGCCAGGCTTCCCGGAATCCAACGAATCGATCGCCTCATCCATAACCTCCATCGGGCCAGATGGCAGAGCGCCCAGGCCCCGGGGCCGCGTTGCGGGAGGGAGGGGAGGCTCAGTTGACCGCCAGGTCTCTGGCCTGGGGCCCACCCACGAACGCGACCTCCTGGGCTCGCTGCGGCGCAAATAACGCCGGCGTCAGACTAGTGATGATGTCGCGCGATTCGTTTCAAGAGGTTTTGTTCAGGATGGTTTTGGAGGCGGCTGAAGCGTGGCGCCCGTTCGACGCCAGGAAACAACCTTCGCCGTTAGTGCAAGCCCACTTGCCCGCGTACCGACTCGATGAGTTTGGCGGAATCGTACCCCACGCCGTCTTTGAAGACGATCTCCACCTTTTCGATGTCGGCGATATCCTTGCCGGGATCGCCGTGGATCACCGCCAGGTCAGCGGACTTTCCGGCCGCGATGGTCCCGATGCGGTCGAGTTCGCCGAGAAAGCGGGCGCCGTTCGAAGTAGCGATCTGGATGGCTTCGACCGGCGTGAAGCCCGCCTCGACCAGCAGTTCCACCTCTCGCTGGTCGCCGAAGCCGGGCACCACGCCGCCGTAGCCGGTGGGATCGAGACCAGCCAGCAAGAGTCCGCCGGCCTTGGCGAAGTCGTGCTCGAACTGCATTTCCTTCTTGAACAGCGCCGCCGAGGGCGAAGTAGCGGCGTCAAAACCGCTCAAGCGCGCGCGCGTGGTGAGATAGTCGGACCGTAACTCGGGCGCAAGCGCGTCGAGCACTCGCTCTTCGAGGGGCGGACGAGGACCGACGAACGTCTCGAAGACCGGCAGCGTCGAGGTCATGGCGACGTGATGGGCCACCAAGTCGCGGATCATATCCTGCACGGGTTGGCTTTCCACATCCAGGCTGACGAGCGTCTTGGACGTGAGGGGCGAGGGCGGGCACACGTCGGCTGCCTTGCCGCGATCGAATTCCGTGTCGACCACGAGGCCGTGCTCGAGGTCGTCGATGCCGAGCGCCGCGGCCTCGCGAAAGCCGATCGAACAGAGGTGTCCGGTCAGCTTTAATCCTCGCTGATGCGCCGCTGCGATTGCCGCCGAAAGCTCGGCGCGGGTGATGTGCATGTAGGCCTTGAACGACGTGGCGCCCTCGTCAGCCCAATAATCCACCGTTTTGCGCGCATCGTCGGGTCCGGTGAGTTCGTGCATGTTGGGCGTGTAGGCGCCGGCGCCTTCGAGGTAGGGTCCGGTGACGTGAATTTTGGGACCGGGCGCGACACCGGTATCGATCAGCTTCTTCACCGCGATGTCGGTGTAAGGCTCGATGCTGCCGGTCGTGCGCAGGCTCGTGACGCCGCCGGCGAGGTAGAGCCGCGGTCCGGAGTAGGCCAGTTCGGTATACACCGGGGGCACGCCGCGTGAGACGTGCGGGGCCGACGGGTAGAACATGTGATCGTGCATGCCCACCAGGCCCGGAATCACCGTGTAGCCGCCCAAGTCGAGAACGGTGGCGCCGGCGGGAACGGAAGTGCTCGATGAGCTTCCGACGGCGCGGATGCTGCCGCCTTCAAGGATCAGGGTCTGGTCGTCGGCGGGCGCGGCGCCGGTGCCATCAATGACGCGCACGTGCTCGAGGGCGATCACGGGCGCGTTGATCTTCACAAAGCCCTTCACCACGTCCGACATCGGGCCCTGAGCGCGAAGATCGCGGCACAGAATCGCCAGCGCGATCACAAAGAGCTTCCGCACGAGTTTCCCCTTTCCCTGGCCGCCAAATCGACTCCGCATCGTATCACGAACAATCAACGTAGCGGCGCTGCTTGCTGCGCCCGCGACTTCCGATGATCCAGACGGGGCGCAGCAAGAAGCGCCCCTACCTCGCGATGGTCCAAGCCGGGCGCAGCAAGCGGCGCCCCTACTCATGGCTGGACGCTACCCGCTGTAGTTTGCGACAATGGAACTGTTGAATCCCAAGATCCCAGATCGATGCCGGAGAGTGCTCGCAGGATTATTCGTCCTGCTGGTCGTCCTGCTGCTGGTCCTGCTGGCAGCTCCTTCGCTGGCGGTTCGAGCCGCCACACCGCCATCTTCCCAGCCGGCCTCTGCCGGGACGGCGGCAACACCTGCAAATACCGCCACGTCACCCGGCTCTTCACCGTATCGGCTGCGGATGTTCCACACTCACACCGGGGAGCGCATCGATATCGTCTACCGCCAGGGTGACGCTTACCTGCCCGACGCCGTCGCCCGTCTCGACGAATTCCTGCGCGATCATCGTACCGGCACGGTGCCGCGCTACGACCTGCGTCTGTTCGACCTTCTGACGGCGCTCGAGCAAAAGCTGGGTATGCCGGGCGCTGAGATCGACGTGATCTGCGGCTATCGCACGCCCTGGAGCAACGCATTTCTGCGCGAACACTCGGCCGGCGTGGCCCTGCACAGCCTGCACATGGAAGCCGAGGCGATCGACATCCGCATTCCGGGCGTCAGCATTGCTCGATTGCGCGACGCGGCGCTGGCACTGCACCTCGGCGGGGTCGGATACTATCCTGTCTCTCAATTCGTCCACGTGGACGTGGGCCGCGTGCGGCGGTGGGCGCTTCCTGAACGATGAAGCAGTAGTTAGTGGCAAGTGGTCAGTGCTTCGTGACGATCACCCACAGAAAGATGCGGGTCGCGGTCTGGCTGGCATTCAGTCTCACGTTGATCACTGCCCGGGCCTCGGCCAGGCAGGCTTCGGCTCCGGGCGCGAGCGCCTGGGCGATCGTTTCGAGCGCACCTGTCGATCCCCGAATCGAGACGCAGGTTCAGGAGCTGGCGAGCGGAACACAGGCCCGCGTGACCGTGGTCAAGACCGAGGCCCAAGCCCTCCGCCAACACCCCGCCTTCACAATCGAGTTTGTCACCGCGAGCGCGCGCATGTTCGATCGCGGCTGGCCCCGCGATCAACGGCAACCGGGCTCTGATGCTCTGCGCGACGCCTATCGCCTTAGCCTGGACTACTTGACCGGCCCGGGTCCGTTCACCCCGCGCCGGGCGCGAATCATCGCGATCGGCCCTGACGGCTTTCATAACGGCCTGCTCCGGCTTTCGGAGCTTCTGCCCGCGCTCGCGTCGCGCAAGCTGGACGATCTCTACCCGAGGCCTCGCAGCGTGCGCCGGGCAAAAAAGGGCCGGAGCGCCTCCATCGATATCGCCGACGCGCCTTCTTTCGCCGTGCGCGGGATCGTGGAAGGCTTCTACGGCACGCCATGGAGCCATCAGGACCGGCTCGACCTGCTGCGCTTCGAAGGCCAGCACGGCATGAACTCGTACTACTACGCGCCCAAGGACGATCCCTATCATCGGAAGCAATGGCGCGATCCCTATCCGCCGGATCGCCTGGCTCAACTCGGGGAACTGGTGGCGGCGGCGCGCGCGAACTTCGTGGATTTCTGCTTCGCGGTCAGTCCCGGCCTGTCGATGACCTATTCGAGCGACGAGGACTTTGCCCGCCTGGCCGAGAAGCTGGAGAGCGTCGGCAAGCTCGGCACCTCGTGCTATGCGCTCTTCCTCGATGACGTACCGGAGGAGATTCAGAACGCCGCCGACAAAGCCCGGTTCAAGACATTGGCCGAGGCGCACGCCTATGTGATCAACCGGCTCTACCGCCATCTGATCGCGCAGTCGCCTCAGAATCATCTGGTGGTGACGCCCACGACCTACACCAACGGATTCGGCAGCCGCGACTACATTCGCGAACTCGGCGCCGCCGTCGATCCGCACGTCGATCTGGTCTGGACCGGCACCGAAGTGGTGTCGCCGGTGATCAGGGTGCAGCAGACCACGGACTGGTCGAAGCTCCTCAAGCGTCCCCCGCTCATCTGGGACAACTATCCGGTCAATGATTACGCGCGCTGGCGGCCCTTTCTCGGTCCACTCGTGGGTCGCGACGCGAATCTCGGAGCGGCTGTGCGGGGCGTGGTGTCGAATCCGATGAACGAAGCGCACGCTTCCATGATCCCGCTCGCGACCGTGGCGGATTATCTTTGGAACTCGCCCGCCTACAACGCGCAGGAATCGGAGAATCGGGCGCTCGGCGCCCAGTTCGGGCCGGACGGGCCGCGTCTTCTGGCGCCTCTGCTTCAGGTCTGGGGTGATTACCGCTGGCAGACCAACGTCTTTCAACCGCTCTCGGCGGCGACGCGCTTTCCTATCGACCTTCCGCAGATCGACCGCCGGCTCGACGCGGTCGATTCGGCGCTCGCCGCGATGTCGGGCAAACCCGAGATCGACAAAGTCCGGACCGAGATCACCCCCTTCGCGCAAAGAACGCGGGAACGCGCGCACGCGCTGGCCGCCGATCCCGCCTTCCGCCGCCTTCCTGACGGAAAGCTCCAGTGGAACGAGCAGTACGATGAGCTCGCAGCCCGCCAGCTCGCCGCACCGCCCGTACTGGACGGCGACTTCGCAAAGTGGCAGTCGGGCGGGGTGCAGAGCCTGCATCCGCTTGAGCTGCCTTCGCCGGGCGCAGACTCGCCGGCCAAGAGTCCGGCTGCAGCGGCTACGTTCTCCGGCCGCTTCGCGCTCGGGTGGGACAGTCACTATCTCTATGTGGGGGTCGACATTCAGAATCCGACGATCTATAAGCCTCCGGCGACCGAGAATGGCGGCGCGCCCGAAGACGTGGTGTCGCTCGCGATCGAGACGGCGTATCGCATCAACTACTACGCGACTCGCGCGGGCCCGGACGCATTCTCGCTCGTAGCCGATCCGGGAAACTTCCACGATGCGCAGCCGGGCTTCCACATCACGACGCGGAGTCTTCTTGCGCGCTTTCGGAACTACCAGCAGGAAATCAAGGTCGCCTGGAAGAAGACCGGGGAAGGCTATTCGGCCGACATCGCCATTCCGGCGTCGTACTTTGAGGGATCGTGGCACGAGGGTTACGAGATCGGCTTGCTGGTGGGGGCGCAGAAGCTGGTGCCGCCCGATCCGGCAGCCGCTGGCGAGGATGTCGCGCGCCTTCGCCTGACGTCCAAGCAGGATCACGTGATTCCACCCAATCCGAGCAACCCCGCCACCTACCAGCACGTGGTTCTCTTGGGGCCGTCTTGAAAGAGCGCGCCACAATGCGATCGGCTTTCGCTCGACGCCTGGTACTTGTGCTGTTCGCGACGCAGCTCGTGAGTCTCTGCGCCTTCCGGAACCCCGCCGCAGCTTTCGCAGCCTCACCCGTCGATAATCCTGCCCCCGAGGCGCTCATCAAGGCGGGCCACTGGAAGCAGGCTCGCGCGCTGGTGGCGCCACAGCTCAAAGCCCAGCCGAATGACGCCGAGCTGATGTACCTGCTGTCGGAAATCGACGACGCCTTTGGCGATCTCGACAGCGCCCGCAGCCTGGCCGAGAAAGCCGTGGCGCTCAAGAGCAGTGACGCGCGCTATCATCGGCAGCTCGCGGACGTGGATGGCGAAACAGCCGAAACAGCCTCGCTGTTTGCCAAGGGCGGCTGGGCCAAGAAGTTCAAGGCCGAAGCCGAGCAGGCCGCCCAACTCGACCCACAAAACCTCGACGCCCGCTTCGACCTCCTCGAATATGATTTGCAGGCCCCGCGGATGATGGGCGGAGGCAAAGACAAGGCCGCCGCCATGGCCGAAGAAATTGCCAAGATCGACCCGGCCCAAGGCGACCTGGCGCAAGCGCGCATCGCGCAGGACGCCAAGAATGCAGCGGAGGAGGAGTCATGGTACCTGAAGGCCCTCGCCGCCAAGGCGGGTGATTATGACGTGCTGACCAGCCTGGCCGGTTTTTATGAACGGCCCCCGCAGCCGAGGCTCGATCAGGCCGCGAAGTATGCCGGGCAGGCAATCAGGGTTGATGGTGGCCGCGTGGAGGGTTATGCGCTGCTGGCGTCTGCTTACGCCGGTGAAGGCCGCTCGGGCGAACTCGACACGGTGCTCGCGCAAGGGGTGCGGAGCGTTCCTGATGACCTTGACCCCTACTATCGGGCCGGCCTCGCGATCCTCGATGCCAGCGGGTCCACGGCCAGCCTCGCCCGCGCCGAAGGCTATTTTCGCAAGTATCTGAGCGCTGAGCCTGAGGGTGGCGAGCCCACGCTTGCCCACGCGCATTGGCGGCTTGGTTTGGTGCTGGAGAAGGAAGGCCGCAAGCCGGAGGCGATCTCCGAGCTGAAAACAGCCCTTCGACTGAAGCCTGACCTCAACGCTGCCAAGAAGGACCTGAACCGGCTCGAATAGCGGATTGCCTCACGACGCGCGGGGCCGCAGCCCTCGGCTGTCGATCACGACTAGCTTACTGTGCCGTGGGGCCCTTTTGAAGGGCGGGGATCACGTACTGACTGACAAAGTCCGCGTACTGTTTGCGCGCCTCATCGGTAACGGCCGCGCTGTGCAGCGGCCCATCGCCCTCGACCTGAAGAAAAATGTCACCCTTCTGCCCAAAGGAGCCGGTGTCCGTCTTGACGAACTTCTCCTGGTCGCTCTCGCCAAAGTCGTAAATCTGCTGCGGCGTGTAAGTGGCCAGTTGGTCCTGGGTCATGCTGCCCACGCTGCGCACATACAGGTTGAGGCGGCCGAAAACACGATCCTTGTCGTACTCCACGCGCAGCACGTGACGGAACGTCTGCCCGCCCGAGTCGTTATAGGTGTCGGCGAGAAGGCAATAATGTTGGAGCTTGCCGCCGAATGATGTGTTCAGTATCTGGAAAAGCTGAGTGGTGGCCGCGTCAGCATCGTTCCTTTCGCGGCTGGTACCGACGCGGGGCGGCGATGCCAGGCTGGCTCCCACCAGTACAGACAGGGCTACACCCCAAGACGTCGTTTGATAAACGGCTCGCATGCTTCCTCCGGCCGGCTGACCTCAGAGGTTCTCCGCCCAAGGATACTACCCCTAGTCGGCGGTGAATTCAAGAGCCTTTGAAGGCCCGCCGAATCCCTTGCCTATAGTCCACTAATAAAGCATGTATTGCTGGCGCATGCGCCGGAAGGCTTGGAGCTGGTTCTGTTCCCACTCGTAAGCCAACCGGCGCGGGTCGCGGCCTTGACGAATGCCGTCGAGCACAGCGCGGGACCCAAGCAACCCCAGCGTGCTGTCGAGCTTGAAGTCCCTTGGAAAGAGCTTGTAAAGGGCTGCTGCAAGCTCGACGCCGAGTTGCGGCGAATCGAGCGCGTCGCGGTCCACAAGGTTGATCTCGACTCCGTGACAGGCCTGACCGCTGAAACGGCTCGAGGCGGGAGTGAAATCGGCCGCTACGAAGCGCACCCCCTGGATCCGCCGGCCGTTCAGGTAGTCCGCCAGCTTTTTGCCGTCCGCCCAGGGCGCACCGGCAATCTCGAAGGGCCGGTCGGTGCCGCGGCCCAGGCTGACGTTGGCGCTTTCGATCATGCAGAGTCCGGGATAGAGTATGACCTCGGTGAGGTCGCGCAGGTTCGGCGAAGGATCCACCCAGTCGAGGCCGGTCTCGTCAAACCAATCGGTGCGGTGCCAATTTCGCATCTTGACGACGGTGAGCTTCGCGCCCAGGTGCTGCTCTCCGTTGAACATCTGGGCCAGCTCACCCACGGTCATGCCCTGGCGGACGGGCTCCGCCATGTAGCCTACGAACGAGCGCTGATCGGCGTCAAGCAGCGGCCCCTCGACGTTGAAGCCCCCGAGCGGGTCGGGCCGGTCAAGGACGAAATAGGCCAATCCCTTGTGGGCGGCGGCTTCGAGCGTGTAGCCGAGTGTAGTCTCGAAGGTATAGAAGCGGACGCCGGCGTCCTGGATGTCGTAGACCAGCGCGTCGAGTCCGGCGAGCATTTCGTCGGTTGGACGGTTCGTATCGCCGTAGAGGCTGTAGATGGGCAAACCCGTGGCGGCGTCGCGGCTGGAGGCGACCCTTTCATCCGCCACGCCTTGCACGCCGTGCTCGGGGCTGAAGATTGCCGTCAATTTAACGCCGGGAGCGGCAGCAAGCAGATCGATGGTCCGGCGCCCGGCGGCGTCGCGCCCGCTCTGGTTGGTGATCAGACCGACCCGCAATCCGGCCAGCGGCGCGAACTGTTCCGACTCAAGCACGTCGATCCCGGTTTCGGTTTTGTCGTTCGCGGGGCCCGGAGTCCGGTAGCTGTTCAAAAGCTCGCTGTACGAGGTCACCGTGGGCCGCGCCGCCAGTTCCTGAGCGGTCGGCATGCGGCCGTACGCCGCCGCCGCAATGCCGGCAATCTCCGAGCGCAGAGCGATCACGTTGCCCTTGCCCTCCGGGTGCACGGCATTCGTCAGCAGAATAACGTAGGTGCGCGAGAAGGGATCGATCCACAGCGAAGTGCCGGTGAAACCGGTGTGACCGTAGGAGCCCACGGGAAACAGGCCCCCGCGGTTCGAGCTGAAAGGGGAATCGATATCCCAGCCGAGGCCGCGCACCGCCATCTTGCCCTGAGGGGTCTCCGGCGAACTCATCTTATCCACGCTGAGCGGACTAAGCACGCGGGCGCCGTGCGATCGTCCGCCATCCAGCAGCATCTGGGCAAAGATCGCGAGATCGTCGCCTGTGGAGAACAGGCCTGCGTGACCCGCCACGCCGTCCATGTCTTGGGCGGTGGGATCGTGAACCACGCCCCAGAGCATAGGACCGTGATCGCCGTCGCGATATTGGGTGGGCGCGATGCGCAACCGGAGCGAGGCCGGTGGGAGGAACATGGTGTTGCGCATCCCGAGCGGCTTGAAGATGTGGGCGGCGCAGTAGACATTGAGCGGCTGCCCGGAAAGAAGGTGTACCAACTCGCCTAGGGTCTCGTAATTGACGTCGCTGTAGATGAAGCGCGTGCCCGGCGGCACGATCGGGCTGGTCTTCTCGATCATCCTTATGGCCGTCGCATACCCGGACCAGGCGGGCTCGAGCTGCAAATCAGGGGGCATGCCGGAATAGTGCGTCATCAGCTCGCGTATGGTGATTTGGTCCTTGCCGTTCGAGCCAAACTCCGGCCAGTAGTTGGCCACCGGATCTTCGAGGCGGAGCTTGCCTTGCTCCAGGAGTTGCATGACCGCGGTGGTGGTGGCGATCACCTTGGTCAGCGAGGCGAGGTCGAAAATCGTGTCCGGACGCATCGGCAGGCGCCGGGGCACAAGAGCGCGATACCCGAAGGCGCGCCGGTAGACTACGTGGCCGTTGTGACCGATCAGCACCACCGCGCCCGGCATCTTGCCGTCGTGGATCGCCTGCTGGATTACGGGTCCGATGGCAGCGAGCTTCCCAGCTCCCGCTCCCGTGGCTCCCGCCGCTCGGCTCTTCGTCGCCGCGCCCGGCTGTTGCGCGCCATGCTTCTGCGCCCAGGCGATTCCAGTCCCCAGGCTCAACAAGGCCAGCACAGCCGAACCCAGCTTCGACGACCTCATCATTCGACTTCTCCTCCGCGTCAGAAAAGCTTTCACGCTTGCGGGACCGCGTTTTGCTATATATACTCGCGCCTTCGGGCCGCGATGCCATCCGCGGAAACCGAGCGAAGCTGTAGAGCCTCAAGTTTATCCGAAGGGAAGTCCGTATCGCGCGATGAAAATCACTCCCGTCGACTGGCTGGTGGTCGCCGCCTACTTCCTGTTGAACCTGCTGATCGGCCTTTACTACCGCCGTAAGGCGAGCGCTAACACCAGCGAGTTCTTCATTTCCGGCCGCGAAGTGAGCTGGTGGCTGGCGGGCACGTCGATGGTGGCTACCACCTTTGCTGCCGATACGCCGTTGGTGGTGACGGGTTACGTGGCCACACAGGGCATCGCGGGCAATTGGATCTGGTGGAGTTTCCTGCTGAGCGGCATGATGACGGTATTCTTCTTCGCCCGCATGTGGCGGCGCGCGGAGATCGTCACCGACGTGGAGCTTGTGGAACTGCGCTACGCGGGGAAACCTGCCGCCTTTCTGCGCGGATTCCGGGCTCTCTATTTCGGCCTGCTCATGAATTGCCTGATCGTGGGCTGGGTGAATCTGGCCATGGAGAAGATCGTCGCCACAGTGATTCCGGCCCCCGCGTGGTTCGTGCATGCAGACCAGTCCCTCGGTCTCTCGGGCGGACTCGCGGCATTGACGCGTGCGCCCGTCGATACCACCAAGGCCTGGGCCCTGCTCATCATCTTCGCCATCATCGCCCTGACCAGCTTCTACACCTTTATGTCAGGCCTGTGGGGCGTGCTCTGGACCGACCTTGTGCAGTTTGTGTTGAAGATGTCGATGGTCATCGTGCTCGCCTACTACGGAGTGGAAGCCGCCGGCGGCATGTCCGGCCTGGTCTCGAAGCTGGCTGTAGTTGACGCTGAAAAGCAGGCCGCGACCGGCGGCAGGGGCTCGATTCTCTCCTTCGTGCCGGACCTGCACTCGGCCTGGATGCCGATCCTGACCTTCTGTCTCTACCTCGGCGTGCAGTGGTGGGCCAACTGGTATCCCGGCGCCGAGCCCGGCGGCGGCGGCTACGTGGCGCAGCGCATGTTCAGCGCCAAGGACGAAAAGAACTCGCTCGCGGCCACGCTCTGGTTCAACATCGCCCACTATTCCTTGCGGCCCTGGCCCTGGATTCTGACGGCCCTTGCCTCGGTCGTTCTCTATCCCGGCCTCAAAGACAAAGAGGTGGGCTTCGTCAAGGTGTGGGTGGATTATCTGCCGCACGCCTGGAGCGGGCTGATGCTGGCGGCGTTTGCGGCCGCCTACATGTCGACCATCGCCACCCAGCTCAACTGGGGCTCGTCTTACCTCGTCAACGACTTTTACCGCCGCTTCCTGAGGAGAAGCGCTCCGGAAAAGCACTACGTCAACGCCTCCAAGCTGGCCACTGCGTTTCTGGCCCTGCTGGGCGCCGTGGTTTCGCTCTTCATGACTTCGATCGGCGGCGCGTGGCAACTGCTGCTCGGGGTGGGCGCAGGAACCGGCGCGGTCTATGTACTGCGGTGGTACTGGTGGCGTATCAATGCCTGGTCTGAAGTCTCGGCCATGACAGCCGCAGCCCTCACCACCATCGTCATGAACGTAAAGTTCGGCGGCCAGCCTCTGATCACGTTTTCCGGCAGCCCGCCCGACGTCTTTGCCAAGACGATCTTCTTTACCGTGGCCGTCACCAGCGTGGTCTGGGTCGTCGTGACCTTTTTCACCCGGCCGGAACCGGACTGGAAGCTGGTGGAGTTCTACCGGCGCGTGCGGCCGGGAATCGTGGGATGGAAACCGATGGCCCGTCTCGCGCCCGACGTCCACGTGGCCGGCGATGGCTGGTACAACCTGATGGACTGGCTGCTCGGCTGCCTGATGGTCTACATGGCGCTGTTCGGCTTCGGCAAGATTATCTTCGGGCACGCGGGCCTCGGATTCGTCTTCCTCGCGATTGCGGCGATCGCAGGCTATTTGATCTATCGCGACCTTTCGCGGCGCGGATGGGAGACGCTGTCGCACTGAGGGGACCTCGAATCAGCGAACCAAGCCGGTTGCACCGAAACGTGGCATCGCGACCCTCCTCGACAACCGCAAACGATCACCTGATGCATCCGTCACCCGATCGCACTATCGCGCGCATCACCGAGCGTCGCAACCCGCGGTCCGCTGCGCTCGACACCAAGTCGACGCTCGAGATTCTGGGCATCATCAACCGCGAGGACGCCAACGTGTCGCGGGCCGTGCGAAAGGTGATCCCCGAAATCGCGCGCGCCGTCGACTTGGCCGTGGCGGCGCTTGGGCGGGGCGGGCGCCTGGTTTATCTCGGCGCGGGCACGAGCGGGCGCCTGGGCGTGCTCGACGCGGCAGAGTGCATCCCCACCTTCGGCACCGAACAAGTGGTGGCAGTGATGGCCGGCGCACCGGGCTCGATGTTCCGGCCCTCGGAAGTCTCCGAAGACGATCCCGCTCTCGGCGTGCGCGATCTGCGTCAAATCAAGTTCAGGCGTCGCGACATTCTGGTCGGCATCTCCGCGAGTGGCCGTACACCGTACGTGATGGGAGGCCTGCGTCACGCGAAACGGGTGGGCGCGCTCACCGTGCTTCTGACAGCGAATCCCGAAGCCGAGGCCCGCAAGCTCGCCTTGGTGACGATCGCGCCCGTCGTCGGGGCTGAAGTGATCGCCGGTTCCACGCGCATGAAAGCGGGCACAGCGCAGAAACTGGTGCTGAACATGCTTTCCACGGCCACGATGGTGCGACTCGGGCGCGTGTTTTCGAATCTGATGATTCAGGTGCAACTGACAAACGCCAAGCTGCAGAAGCGCGCCGAAGGCATTCTGACCGAGAGCACGGGCGCGAACACAGCGCAAGCCCGCGCGGCCCTCGAGGCGTCGGGCCGGAGCCTGCCCGTGGCGCTGCTGATGCTCCGAAAGGAAATCGGGCGCCGAGAGGCCACGGCCTTGCTGAAGTCGGGCCGGAGCACGGCCGAAGTTCTGCGCCGTGCTCTGAAGACGCTCTGAGAGGAAGAGTTGAGGAGAATTGCTGAGTTTCTTGGCGGTCCCTGACCTATGGACAAATTCCGAATCGAAGGTGGCCGGCCGCTCGAAGGCCGGGTGGTCATCGGCGGGGCGAAGAACGCGGCCCTGCCGGCCATGGCCGCAGCGTTGCTTACCGCGAAACGCGTGGTGCTGCACAACATTCCCCGCGTGCGCGACATCCTGACCATGCGCAGCCTGCTCGACGAGATGGGCGCGGACTCCTCGTTGAAAGGGGAGACGCACGGAAACCGCCTGACGCTCCAGGCCCGCAAGATTCCTGACCAGACTGCCCCGTACGAACTCGTCAAGCAGATGCGCGCCTCCGTGCTCGTGCTCGGGCCGCTGGTCGCCCGCTTCGGGCACGCGCGGGTTTCGCTACCGGGTGGCTGCGCCATCGGCGCCCGGCCCATCAACCTTCACCTCAAGGGCCTCGAGAAACTGGGCGCCACGGTGAGCATCGAGCACGGCTACGTTGAAGCTCGCGCCGATCGACTCCGGGGCGGGCTGTTCCACTTTGACACCATCACGGTGACGGGCACCGAGAATCTAATGATGGCGGCAACCCTCGCCGACGGCGTCACGGTG
>Ga0210398_10001109_pt1 | contig 28857 bp, 24 predicted proteins | sample IncBWC4OmetaG_FD_161047 | JGI IMG/M metagenome (GOLD analysis project Ga0210398, IMG submission 161047) | Forest soil microbial communities from Barre Woods Harvard Forest LTER site, Petersham, Massachusetts, United States - Inc-BW-C-4-O | ecosystem: Environmental > Terrestrial > Soil >... | reverse complement strand
CCCTACACGGAAGACGACATCGCGCAGAACCTAAGCTGGATCAAACGGGAAATCCGCAAAGAAGCCTTCATCTCCATGTTCGGCCTGACCGAAGGGTACAAGGTCGACCTCGAAGACGACGTGCAGCTGCAGAAGGCCGTCGAGTCCCTGCCACAGGCCCGCGCGCTGTACGAGAATGCGCGCAAGATCATCGCCCAGCGCAACGCCGGCTCCAACGCCCAACAGCAATAGCCTGTCGCTCTCTTTTTTGTCGCCCTCTTGTTGTAGCGCCCGCCTTGGTTTTCAGGCGGGCACCTTACACCCGCACCGGCCAATCTAAATCTGCCGATCATGGCGGATTTACCTCTTCTCTGTAGGAACTTGGGAGATCACTCAGACCATGGCAAAGCCGCGGTGAAGGCCGCTAGACCTACGCGGGGTACTTGATGTCGGGGCAGGCGCGGTTCAACGCTTCTGGTACGGGTGGAAGATGTAGTCCTTCGCCTTCACGGCCACGTGGCACATGTGTCCGCAGTCGGCGGGGCTGGGATCGGCCGTGAACTTGTCCGATGCGGCTGCGTAGTTAAACACCGCGTATCCCCATCCGCCGGTTTTCGGAAATCTCTTGCTGTCCTTTTCCATGAGGAAAGCCTGCACAAAGACGTCTGGCACGTCGACGACGAAGGGCGCCTCGGTGCTCTTCTTCGGCTTCCACTGGAGCTTGGCGACCTTGGAGCCCTCCGGGAAAGGCTGGCCGTTGCCCGGAACGCCGGCCTTGTAAGCCGCGATCATAGCCGGGTTGGCGACGATCACCTTGAGCACTTCGTCGGTCCGGGCGGAGGAGACCACCGACCAATCCTCGTATCCCCTGAAGTCGGAGAATGCGATTCCGCTCGTCGTTTTCAGCGAGTACTTGTCCTGCGCGTAAACGGCCGTGGCGACGAGGACAGCGAGCGCTGCCGTCGCTATCGCAATCGTGAGCTTGCTTTTGCGCTTCATGACTGAGCCTCTCTTACCAGGATTTCCATTTTGGCTCTTGGAGCGGGCACAGCATATCACACACCCAATTCTTGATCCTCGATGCGATTGGTAGGGGTAGATCAAACACAGGCAGTCACTTCGTTCTGATCTTCAGCTAGTGTGGAAGCTTCGATGAGCAGATGTCAGGGCGTAGTCAAGTGCCTTCCCGGCCAAATCTTACTGGACGTTGAGGGTGACACTGGTCGATTGGCTCGCGCTGTCCAGTTGCGCCGACACCACAATTTGGTAGCTCCCCGCCGGAGTGCCGCCGGAGCTCGTGGCTGCATTCCCTCCGCAAGAATAGAGAGCACCAAGGGATGCCACCAGGAACAAGCCGAGCGCCCAACGGCGTACCCAGGGCCTCGTTGTTTGTCTTCCTAGAAAGACAACCAAGGCGACGACAAGCGCCAACAAGGTCAGCGGCAAAGAACGGGGCCACCAAAAGCGCACCACACCAGCTGTCCGTGTGGTCGTCACGGAGACGCTGAACGTCGCGGCGCTCGTGGCACTTACCGATATTGTTGTTGGAACGGAGCAAGTTGCCCCGGCGGGCGCGCCGGTGCAGACGAGAGATGCGGTGCCGCTCATGCCCTCGCCGCCGATCACCAGGGAGTAACTGGCATTAGATCCCGCGGCGACCGATGCTGCGGTGGGAGTTCCTGGAGCAACACCCAGACCGATCGTCGACGCAACCCCCGTTCCGGTCAGGGATATGAGTTGCGGGCTGTTGGGGGCGCTATCTGTAACCGTGACCGTCCCGGTACGGGTCCCTGTTGCGGTTGGCGTAAAGGAGACGTTGATCGCGCACGTCGCCAACGCCGCAACCGACGTGCCGCAATTATTTGTCTCGGCAAAATCACCGCTCGTCTGAATACTGAACGATTGAACGGCGAGGGCTCCCGCCGTGAAAGTAACCGTTTGGGTCCCGCTTGTGGTTCCTATTGCCTGACCGGAAAACGTGAGGCTGGTCACCGACGGTGTGAAATTTCCCGTAGCCCCGGTTCCAATGAGGGCCACTTGGTGCGGGCTGCCCGCCGAGCTATCCGTAATGGTAAGGGTTCCGTTTCGCGTGCCGAGAACCGCAGGCGTGAACGTTACCTGAACCGTACAGCTTCCGCCGGATGGGTTGACTGACACACAGTCATTGGACTGGGCAAAGTCCCCACTGACCGCGACATTGGGGACGGTGAGGCTGTCAGTCCCAAGGTCGTAAATCGTGGCCGTCTGCGATGCGGTTGTGCTTCCTACCACCGTGGGACCAAACACGAGTGCCCCGGGCGCCACGGCTGCAGCCGCTCCCGCGGATGGCGAGATTTTGATAACGAAGCCGCCCCCGTTGGCGGGTTGCAGCGCGTTGAAGACGGGTACGAAAGAGTAGCCTTCGTCGTTAACCTTTGAGTTGCCAGCCAGGTACACATTCCCACCTGGATCAACCGCAACGGAATTTATGATGTTAAGGGATCCATTGAAATTTATCCCCGGATCGCTGACGTAACTCGAAAATATCAGAGTATGACTCGATGAGGAGATTTCACTGATGAATTGTCGCATCCCGTTCGCAGAACCTGCGGCCGGAGGGTTAGAATCGATGGGGTTTTGCAGTGGAAATCCGGACACCGAAGCGGAGGCGAGGTAAGCATTCCCAGAGCTATCCAAAGTCAGCGCAGTCACTGGGGAAATGGATCCGCCGTTAGGCATCTCACCTAAGCACGTGGAGAACACGAGCCCCCCCGCGGAATTGAACTCAGAAACGAATGGATCAAACGTATCCGTATTGGGGCCACACGCCAGAATCGGATTCAGAACAGGAAAGGTCGGATCTGCAGTCGTTCCAGCAACATATGCGTTTCCGGCGCCATCTACGGAAACGGTACCGATGCCGGTGGCGTTGACAAGGGTTCCACTGAGAAAGGTTGAGTAACCAAAAGCAGAGCCGCCCGCCTTTAGCGCCACAAGGAAGGAACAGTAGCCACTCCCGCCAACCGAGCAAGTGGGCTGGTATGCTCCCGTCGTCGTGGGGAAACCCGCAGTAGCTTCTCCAATGATATAGGCGTTACCTAGAGAATCTACGGCCACCCCGGGTGACACCTCGAATGCTTGAACGTTGCTATTTCCCCCAAAGTACGTCGAGTAGACCAATTCGCTGAGATTCGGATTAAATTCCGTGGCAAATCCGCTCTGACCGCCTGTGCCCAGCGCGTTTTGAAGCGGATTCTTGACTGGAAAGTCATTCGATCCTGTGTTGCCGGAGACGTAGAGGTTCCCCTGGGGGTCTAGAGCCAGCCCGCCCATTTCCTCATCGACGCTTCCGCCTAGATAAGTAGCCGCCAGAACGGCGCTACCTCCGCTATTCAGCTTGACGATGCCAACATTCCGGTTGCTCTTTGGAACACTCTGAAACGGCTGCGAGCCCGCCGGAATTGGCAGGGTCAAGGTTCCAGAACTACTATTGTTACTGGTCATTCCGATGTAGATGTTCTGCGAGCCGTCGACCGCAAATCCCGAAGGCGTCTCTAAACCAGCTTGCAGGTACGTGGAGAAAATGAGCGTCTGCCCGGTTGGATCGAGCTTTGACACGAACGAGACAGGGTTATTTACCTGGGGTTGGGTTTCAAATGCTCCGAGTGTCACAGGGAAGTTGGCGGAAGACGTGGTACCAGTCAAGTAGACGCCCGAAGCATCTGCCGCAACCTGCGTGATGGACGTACCGGGATCAGGCAGGGGTCCGCCAAAAAAAGTCGAAAAAACAAGCACTGGATCGATGATCAGGTCCTTGTGCGCGTCATAATGACCGAGGCCAAAGCTCGCGGCTCCGCGGCGAACTAAGTACCGCACTGTGACTGGGAGTTCCTTCCCATCAACGACTTGATATGCCTTCGGTTTTTTCAGCTGGAAGCCCGAGCCACCCGTTCGCAGCGCCAGATCGCCGTCGGCGGTCCGTCGGACTTCTTTCACGCCTGGAAACTGAAGGTCTATCTCTTTTGGATTTGCGCCCGCATGAATGACAAAGTCCTGCTCTAAATGATTATCGTTGCCGTGAAGCAGCAGGTCGATGCCGGGATACACCCCTGGGTAGCGGACCTTCGCGTAATGGTCTACGTAGGCGATCCACTTTGCAGGATCGGAACCGAACAGGTAGTTGCTGTAGCCGGGCAGCTTGTCCTCGGCTTGTCCGCGCGCCTCTTGATTTGCGCCGGAAAGCAGAATCCGGATGCCGGGGGTAACGCTGTTCTTCGCCGTGGTGTTCGCCGGACCCCTTACGGGTTTCAGAACAATGGAGCTTGCTCGAATTTGTGCCCTGTACTCCTGCCCCGTTGCCACAAAGTCGGCTCCTCCCGAAGTCCGGCCTCGATTGTCCTCGAAGGCCATCGGAAGGATGAACTGACGGCTCGAAGTTGCAACTCGCCCGTTCGCGTTACGGGTGCTCGCGCCGACTTGAGCGAAAAGCATTGTCGTCGCCGCGACCAACATACTCGCGAGGAGAACACACCTCTCCAAGACTTTTGACACGATGCGCCTCCGATACCGCGATAGCTGCGGTAAAAGTAGGGGCTCGGATATTTGTTAACTTCTGTTGTACTATGTTAGCACAGGTAATCCAATTCGCCGAGTAGCAAATAGTCCCTTGAAAACCGCGTATTTGCGGAGGGCATGTAAATACCATCACATGGTTCGCTGACTCTACACCCGATATTCGATGACGCGTTTGCGGCGCACGATCTTACTTCGCAAGCGGATCGGGCCGCACCTGGAACTTCACAATCTTTGGTCGTGAACCCTTGCCGCCTTCCTGGTGCCAGGGCGTGTACATCGAATAGCTCGACCAGAGGCCGCGACCCTTCCAGCCGGCCTTCGGGTCGTCGATTCGGCCGGACACATGCCGCGAGAAGAATCCCAGCGGGTAAGGCACGCGCAAGGTCAACGCCTTCATCTGACCGCCCTGCGGCATCAAAACGAAGAACGAGTCCGAGTTGACGTCACCGGACAGCACCACATCCTTTCCGAGACCAAGCGTGTCGTCCCGATCGACCTCGATCAGATACAGCATGTCCGTGCTGAGAACTTCTGGCGCCCCCTGGAATGAGGGGCCGGGCTTCGTGTAAAGGGTCCACCCCTCCGGGCACTGCTGCCCGGTGGCGGTTAGTCCGTTAAGCACCTTGCACTTGCGGCGATCGAAACTCAAAATTTCATGGGCGCCCCGCCAGTTCTGCCAGACCACCCCGTTCGTGTCGATGGCCACGCCGCCTGAACCGGGTAATGGCATCTTGTCGGCGGGGGGCATGTACACTTCCCCTTTGCACGTCTGCGGCGGGTGCGCTCCCCGCTCGAGGCGCACAAGGCTCGTATCCCTTTGGCCGATTCCCGAGCACCACAAGCTCCCATCGGTAGGGTTGATGGCATCGGCGTAGCATCCGAAGTGGACCCGGTGGTCCTTTTGGGGGTCGACCGGTTGATCCGGCTGAGTCCACCCCTCCGAAATCTTACCGTCGCCATTAGTGTCGACCACGGCTGGGCACCATCCCTGGGAGGCGGCAGCGTCGTGGGTTTTGTCGAATTCCTTGGTGTCGAGCCAGCCGATCGCGTCGTTCTGGCCGTAGATCAGCGAGTCATCATCGTCGAAGTGGTTGTGGTCAGCCGCAAAGCACGTGTCGATCATCGTGAACTGGCGCGTCTCGGGATCGTACATTTCGATCTGCCGGGCGCTGGGACCAGGCAGCGCGAAGTACTTGGCGAAGGCGTTTATCGCGCCATCTTTACAGAACGCGGGTTGCTGTTGCGGCGCGCGAATCCGCGCGGTAACCCACACCCTGCCATGGCGGTCGATGGCGACGCTGCGGGGATCGGATTGCCGTTGCCAGACTTTCTCCTCCCCCCAGTACGGCGACTCCGGCGTGTTGTCATCGATCTGCGGTCCGTTCGACGGAATCTTGATCTCACTGGTGGCATTCTTGCGTGGGTCGAGTACCGCAAAAATGTCGGAGCTTTGGATGGCGCCGTACACGAGCCCGTTGGCATTCAGCGTGGGCGTGCGCTCGTCCGTAGCCGCCAAATCGCTGCGTCTGCTGGTCGGCATGGCCCAGTCCCACATGGTGATCACGAGGTTGCGCTCGACACCGGCCGGGCGCGGCGGGGCATCCTTGGGATAAGCGCCTGCGGCAATGCGATCCGTCCAAGCGGCGAATGCTTTGCGTTGCTCTCCGAGCCGGCCGAAGACGGCGGCCATGTTAGCCCCTGAAGGCCCCATCATCACTCGATGATCCCAGGCGTCCACACTGGAATCGAAGGAACCAAGGCTCTTTTCAATTTGCCGGGTCGCCACGTCACCCACTTGGTGGCAGGAGAAGCACTCCTTGGTTTCCAGGACCACGTCTTTATCGGAGTGATCTCCTTTGGGGATAGCGAGCAGGCTGAGCCAGTAATCTGCAGGATAGACCTGCGCGGCCGCGCGATCGTCCGGTGCGACAACTGCTTTGAGATCGAGGCGCTGCCCGGGTTTGGCTGGGACGCGGGCCGAATCGACCAATCCGTAGCCGCGCACGAACACCTGGTAATTCGCCGGCGGCAGTTCCGGTAAGGCGTAGCGCCCCTGAGCGTCGGTGACCACAATCTTAGCGAACCTCGTCGGTAGCTCCGTGGTCTCGGCAATCACCCACACTCCCGCTTCGGGGCCCTTCGCGCTGGTCACGACTCCCGAAATGTAATCGGCAGCGGCCGGCGCCGCACCGATGCGGCCAACCGTCGCTATGAGCCAGCTGAGAAAAAGCACCAGAACCGCGGCGACCGTCCCCAGAATGCGACTGCTTTTCCCTTTTGGCATTTTCGTGCCTCCCGTAGCGCGGCATTTCGATAGCTGGAACTTGCAAGAATCTCCGGAAGTATATGTGGCGTGCGAACCCTCGCCCATGCCACCCGCACCGATGGCGGCAAGAATCTCGTGGGGCTCCAAGCGTGTGCTAGATGGGATCGCCATAGGTCCCTCTTGGATTGGCGTTGCCGAGAATATACTCTCAGACTGATCTCAAAGGAAGGGTAAGCAGGCCAACTCCCCCGGCAGGAACATTGTGTGCCGCTGGAGACAGGTGTACCTTGTCGCTTGGCCGTGAGGTCAACATTCCTTACACGCCACTAACGGGCAAAACCTCAAGAAGCTCGCGGGCCTGAAACCGAAAACGCTCGCCGCCATGTACGGCTCCAGCTTCACAGGCGACTGTGCCCGCGCACTGGATGATCTCAATGTGATGCTCCGCGAAGCTTTTGGCGGTCAGAAGATGCGGCGGCTGGAAGTTATCGGAACGTACCCTGCGAGCCGCCTTAGTCAAATTCCCACCTTCCGACAATCCCGACTGAGCTGGCATTTCTCGGGTTCGATACGATTCAGTTATCGGTGCGGGATTACTTCCGAGTAGCTGTCACTCGGAGAAGTCGGCGGGTTAAGGGAAATGGCAGCAATCAGCTAAATCCTTTAGATTTCAAATCAGGACAGCACCGGCACGCCCGTTGCTGTTGCAATTTCGGCGGTGGAGTCTGCATAATGAAAGTCGTTTCGCAGCATGAATTTAACTGTCCGTGGGCGGCTAGCTCAGCTGGGAGAGCGCATCGTTCGCAACGATGAGGCCGGGGGTTCGAATCCCCTGCCGTCCACCAAATTTCCTCTGTCGGCCGGTCCCTTTCGCCCTTCTCGCATGCGATTTAGGGGATTCCAAAGAACTCAAAAATGAAGTCAGCAGCCGGTTGTGCCTCTTGCGCACGGGCATATTTTGGTTCATTGTGGGCGCAGGTCGATTGGCTTGGCCTCGAGTGGTCCGGCAAACATTTCTTAATTCACCCCAGGAGGGGACGATCCGTGACGATTCGTCGGAAACACTCGCTCCAATACGCGGCTCTGTTCGCATCTCTCGCTTTCTCGGCATACACACTTGCCTCCGGCGCCCTGGCCCAGCAAATGGGTTCGCAACCTCCGGCGGCGCAGAACCGGCCGGCGCCTACCGTGACTGGCGCCGTGAAAAACTTCTACAACGGCGTCAAGAACAACGTGATTCGCTCGGGCGAGAAAATGCCGGAGGAATTTTATGGCTTGCGTCCCGGGACGCAGGAGGAAGTGCGCACCTTCGGACAGCAACTGTCTCATATTGCGCGATACAACTATCTGTGGTGCGCCGAGGCTCGCGGCGAAGCGAATCCCAATGCCGCAACCGACCTGGAAAAGACCCTGAAGGGCAAGGATGAGATCCTGAAGTCGCTGCGCGCGTCCTTTGACTACTGCGACGTGCCGTTCAACGCGCTGAATGAGGGCAATGCGAGCGAAGTCCTGACCATTACGCAGGAAAGCGGGCGGCAGGTGCAGCAGACGCGCGCCGGGCTGCTGATGCTGGACCTGGTGCACACAGAGGAGGTGTACGGCAGCATCGTGACCACACTGCGCATCAAGAACATCGTTCCGCCGTCTTCCGAGCCGCGCCCGCAGCGCACCGAGCAGCCGCAGAAGGAGCCCAATTTGCAGTAGCGGTCGCGAGGCGTCTCGGGGTGCCTTTGCGCCTCGGCGTGCAATGGGGTAAGGGGTGAATCGCGTTGCAGCGCGGCAATTTTTTTCTGGCATACTGTGACTGCCTGGACCGCTTGTGGGCGTGCGTTGCGGTCCCTTTCGTTTTGGTCGCCTGAATGAAAAGCCCTTTTCACTTCCCGCCGGGTCTGCGCGGCATTTGCCTCGCCGGCTTCGTTACGATTTTTCTCCTGGCGGCGTGCGGCAAGCGGCAAAGCGCCGCCAGCCAGACCCCGCCAAAGTCCAGCGGGCATTCTGTGAGCATCTCCTGGGCGCCCAGCAAGTCGGCCGTGGCGGGCTACATTGTGTACCGCGTGTCCGCCAACGGGAAAACCGACCGGCTGACCACGCGGCTCGTTACGGACACGAAATACACGGACACCACGGTGCAGGCCGGCCAGACGTACATCTACTACGTCACCTCCGTGGACGCCAAAGGCGTGGAAAGCAGGCCGTCGGACAAGATCACAGCGACGGTTCCGTCAACAGCCCCGGCAACGCAGTAGCCTTTCCCTGGTCTTCTTCTAGTTCACCGTCGTAAAGAGGCCTTTCTGCGGCCACTGGCATTCGTGCTAGGTGGTTTGGTGAGGTCGGAGTTGAAGTTTCAGTCGGACCCACCCTTCGCAAAAACCGCGAAGGATGGGGCACCCGCCAAAACAGTAGTCTTTCTCTGCGCTTCTAGTTCACCGTCGTAAAGAGGTTTTTCTGCGGCTACTGGCATTCGTGCTAGGTGGTTTGGTGAGGTCGGAGTTGAAGTCTCAGTCGGACCCACCCTTCGCAAAAACCGCGAAGGATGGGGCACCCGCACGCACCCGCGCACACACCCGTCCGAGCCTGGTCCCGAACCGCCCTTGCGGCTGCCGGTCTAGGCATTACCACCAGGCTACCAGGGGCCACCTGTACTTTAGGAGAGTGGCCGCGGGGCGCCAAGACACGGTAAACTAACAAGATGCCGGTCCGCCTCATTGCCCTGGATATTGACGGGACGCTCCTCGACGAGCGCTCGCGCCTGCCGGAGATCAACCGCGACGCAGTGGCTGAAGCGGCCTCCCGGGGGATCGAAATTGCCCTGGTAACGGGCAGGCGCTACGATTTTGCCACTCCCATTGCACGGCAATTCCCTTGCCCGCTGACCATGATCGTCAACAACGGCGCCCTTGTGAAATCGAGCGCCGGGGAAACCTATCTCGTCCATCTGCTGGACCGCGGGATCGCCGGGCGCGTGCTGGATGCGGCCACCGGCTTTCGCGATCTCGCCTCTGTATGCTTCAACCGGGCGAGCAAAGACCAGGTGATCTACGAGCACATCGACTGGCAGGATCCCCTCCGCGGCGCCTATTTCGAACGCAACCGCGAATACCTGGCCGAGATGAACCCCTTGCGGGATTGCCTGACGGAAGATCCCATTCAGGTGATGTTCACCGGCCACGCCAACCAGGTGCGCGAAGTGGAATCGTTTCTCTCCGAGCTGCCGTTCGCGAGCGAGTATTCCCTGGCTATGACCGTGTACGACCACCGTGACTTCGGCCTGGTGGACGTCATCGCCGCAGGCTGCTCGAAGGGCGCGACGCTGGCCGAGTGGGTGCGCCGCCGCGGCTGGTCGCGCGAAGACGTTATGGCCATTGGCGACAACCTGAACGATCTGGAAATGCTGCAGTTCGCTGGCCTGCCGGTGGTGATGGGCAATAGCGTGCCGGAGTTGAAGAATCTGGGCTGGCGTGAGACCCTAAGCAACGATCAAGGCGGTGTGGCTGCGGCCATTGCGCGCTATGCATATGGGGACGTGTGACGTGAAGCGGTTCTTGCCATTTGCGAAGTGGGTGTGCCCGGCGGCGCTGGCCCTTGCGGCGCTGGCTCCCGGCGCGCGCGCCGATTACATCGTGTTGCAGACCGGCCAGAGCATCCATGTGACCAGCTACGAGCGCGTGGGCGACACGCTGCGCCTCGTCATGGCCGGCGGCACCATGGAAATTCCGGCGGAAGCCCTGCTGCGCGTCGATCCGGAAGACACTTTCACGGCGGTGAAGATCAAATTGCTGGACGTTCCCTATGCGAATTTCATTTCCGAATCGGCGCGGGTCCACGGAGTGGCGCCCGAGCTGGTGGCCAGCGTGATTGCCGTCGAGTCCAACTTCAATGCCAGGGCGGTTTCGTGGCGCTCCGCGTGCGGATTGATGCAGCTGCTGCCGCGGACGGCGCGGCGCTTCGGCGTGACTAACATTTTCGATCCGCAGCAAAATATTGAAGCCGGAACAAAGTACCTGAAGGAATTGCTGCTGCGCTATAACGGCGATCTGGTGCTGACCCTCGCCGCTTACAACGCCGGGCCCGACCGCGTCGGGCAATACAAGAACGTTCCTCCCTACCGCGAAACGCGCGACTATGTTCGCCGGGTCGTGGAGAAATACCGCGCCGCCGCGAGCGTCTCCGTCCAACCAACCGACTTGCAGTAAGCAGCACGCCCACCGCGCGCCTCACGTCATTCCGAAGGGCCGGCTTTGTCCGAGGAATCGGCTTTTGCTGGCACTGCGGGAAAGCAGATCCCTCACCCACTCGCGAAGACGCGAGTGAGTTCGGGATGACAATGTAAGGGGTTGTTGCGCAGTGTCGATTGTTGTTGCGCCGTGTAGGTTGTTGGGCCGTGTGAGTTGTTGCGCCGTGTACGTTGTTGCCCCGTGTGCGTTGTTGCGCAGCTCATCAGGGCTGGTCCGCAATGATGGCAGACAGGGAGCGTCTTACTGCGCGGGCGGGGGCATGTTCACTACCGGCGCTTGCTGGTTCTGTGGCTGCTGGCCGTCGGGGGGATTCGGGTTCGTTCCGTTGGGATTGGCGCCGCCCGGATTCATGCCGGCCGGGCCCGGCGCGTAGGGATTGTTGGCGTTCGGTGCGGCGCCGATGGGAGCGCCGGTGGGATTGGCGTTGGGATTCACGGGCGTCTGCCCCGGAATCGCGACCTGCCCCACGGGATTCCAGATGAATTCCCACTGCTGGTAGGTATCGCCACCCAGATAAATCCGAATAGAAGGCTTCTTGATCTTGCTGCCCACGCCGATAATGTTGCCGCCAAGGACCTGGCCGTCGAGCCCCTGCGGCTGGGATTCCAGGGGATTCGCTGCCATTGCCGGGTTGCTGTTCTGGCCCGGCGCGCCGATCCCGGGTGCGCCGATCCCCTGCGTTCCGACCCCGGGCGCGCCAGGGGTCTGATTCTGCGCCGCAGCCGAGCCGGGGAGCCCAGGCATTTGCATTCCGCCAAAGGCCGATAGCGCCGAGGTTGCCGGCGTGTTCAGCGCGTTTTGCAGCAAGTTGGTCTGGCGCAGGCTTCCGATCAGCTGCCCGTTCGGTCCCACGTAGATGAAGCGCCAGGCGCCATCTTCCGCGTTCATGGGATCTTTGTAGGCCTGGCGGAGGAAGCGCACGCCGTTGGTCGGCCGCGTGAGGTCTTCCACCTTGGTCGGATACTTCCCGAACTTGCGGTAGTACAGCCCGATGGCGCGCGCGTATTGCTGCCCGCGCCACACCATTTCCCGTTCTTTTTCCCGGCGTCCTTGGGTGAGCAGGTTGGGAGCGACGGCCGCGGCGGCGATGATCATGGCGGCCACCATGAACACCACCATCAGCAGGGTGAACCCCGCTTCTTGGCGACGGCGCCTGGCTGGCATAGTGCGACTCATGGCGTCATCCAGTGGGACTCTGCTCGATCGCCAGCGTAGCCCGGCGCCCCGTGGAAACCTCTTCGACATCCGCCGAGGTGTTCGTCAGGCGGATCACCCGGAAGCGGCCCATCAGGGTGTCCCCTTCGCTGGCAATGATGATGTCGTCGTTGTTGTTGGTCGCGAAGAAGGCGCGGCGGTGGGTGCCGCTAAAATCGCTGACGTAGCCGAAATATTTGGCGTCCACCGTCAGCGGCGGCGGTCCCGCGGGAACCACGGGAGCGGGCGGCAGCGCGGAAACCGGCGGCGCCGGGGGCGGAGGCAGCGTGGCGCTGAAGATGCTGCGGTGCACGCCCTTGTATTCGAGCGTCAGAAAACGCTTCAAAATATCAAGCCGAAGCGCGGGGTTGTCCACGTTGAGCGGCGTAAATTTGGCGTCCACGGAAACCGGCGGGGGAGGAGCGTCCGCGGACGAATCCCGGCTGCGGTAAAAATAGATGACCGTGCCGGCCAGCACCGCCAGCAGAACTCCCAGCACGATGGTTTCGCCCTTTTTCCGCATCTCAAGTGGTCCGGAAATACGTCCGCAGCTGCACGTTCAGGCGCAGCTTGCCCACGCTGCTGGAAGCCAGCGCCAGGCTGTCGAGCACATAAAAATTGTCGGAGTGTTCCAGCTTGTCCAGGAACTGCACCAGGTTGTCGTAGTCGCCCTCGACGGCGGTGGAGATGTCCACCTGCATCAGGCCGCGGGCGTCCGGGTCATGCTGGTGAAAGGAAATGGTATCCGAGCGCAGGCCCGCGGTGCGCGACAGGTTGCCCAGGTCCTCGCTGATGGCCGAGTATCCGGCGCCCGCGGGATGAAAATGAGTGGTGAAAAATTCGTCCCACTGCTTCTCGTCGGCGGGCAACTCGCTGCGGAAGCGATCGAGGCGGCTATCGTCGGCGCGGTACTGCTTCTCCAGCATGCTCAGGCGGTTCAGGTCGGTCCTTTGCACGTGAGGCGAACTATTCAGCTTCCACTGCGTGCCGAGCAGGACAACGTCCGCGAGCAAGACGATGCCGAGGAGCACGCGGATCACGTTGTTGCGATGTTGGGTCTCGAACTTCATCTCAAATCACCGAATACTGCGCCTGCAGCGAGAGCATTACGCGATCGAACTGCCCCGGCTTGTCCGTGGGACGCGCTTCGCTGAGCAGCACGATGTGCGAGAACTCCGGCGAGCCTTCCAGGGCCTTCAGGAATTTCAATTTGCTCTGGTCGTCCACCGCGCCGACCAGAAACGTCAACTGCACGGTATCTCCGGCCAGCTTGGGTTCAATGCTGACCACGCGCACGCCCTCGGGAAGAATCTTCTCGAGGTCCATGAAGATCTTGATCCAGGGAAAAGCTCTTTGCTGGATGAGCGAGTTCAGGTACGCGGCGCGCTGCCGCCGCCCCACCGTTTGCGGATTCTCAAAAAAATCGGAGAGCCCCTGGCGCTGCTGCTGCAGCCGGCCGATGCGCAACTCCAGATCGTCCTGCTGCGCGCGCAGCGTTTTGTCCTGCCTCCAGATCGAAAACGTGCGGTAGGAAAGCCCGATGAGAGCCAGCACGGCGATGGTGCCGACTATCGAAGCGCCCAGGTTAAAGCGCCGGTTGCTCTCCAGCGGCGATGTGGAAAGATTGAGCCGTACTTTCATACCGGGTTGGCGAGCCTTTCCTTCCCCCTGCGCGTTCAGGCCCCGCGATTCAGCGTCCAGCCGACCAGCGCTTCCAGGCCGCGCTCCACCAGGGGCTGCTCTTCGGAGCGGATGCGGCCTTCGTCACTGGCGCCCGAAAGCAGCGAGCGAACGGGGCACTGCAGCTCGCGCTCAAACGACTCCTGAAATTCCCCGAGGCGGTCGTAGAGTCCCGCGAGGCGCACCTGAGCGATTCCCTCGCTCCAGGAGTCCTTATAATAGGCAACCAACGGATAAATTTCATCCAGCAAAGCCGTGGGCGTCACTTGCCGCGAGTCGGCGGGAAGGGTGATGCAGCGATAGCCACACAGCATGCCCTCGCGCACAATCGCGGTGGTGAGCGTCGACCCCGCCACGCGCGCCAAGAGCGACGGGCGGTCATCCGGCAAGAGCGGCACCGCGGCCAGCGTCGAGCTCATCACCACGCCGGGCGTCAAGCCCACCGATTCCACGAGGGATTCATACTCGCGGACGATACGCAGCCGCGCCAGGGCAGTAACAATGTCCACGCCGTCTTCCTTCGGATTCTGGCGCATGTAGGAGATCAGCGTCTCCTCGGCCTCAAACGGAACGCTCTTCTTGAGGCGCCAGCGAAGCATGGGAATGGCCTCTTCGGCCTTGCGCGGAAACACGTCGAAATGAAGAACAAAAACGCGAATCACGGAGTCCGGCAGGAGCAGGGCGATGTCTTCGTTCTTGGCGCGAAGTCGGGAGAAGACGCGGCCCACGGCGGAGCGCACCTCGGCGGCGTCGACCAGATTGTTTTCCACGGGCGTGGGGAAAATCGAGCCCGGCGCCAGCGTTTCGACAGCAAAGCCGTCCAGTCCCATGCCGCCGCGGGTCCAGCGCGCCGCCGCCACGTAGTCCGCGGCAATTTCGCAGGCAATTAGAGGATGGGGAATGGCGTCCAGCCAGCGCGCCATCTTGCGCACCACACCGTTTTGATAAATTCCCTGGCGGATACTATCGCTACTCAATGAACGTCACCTTATTGATTTCCTTGAGCGTGGTGATTCCCGCGCGCACCTTGGCCAGGGCAGAGTCGCGCAGGAAGGTCATGCCTTCTTCGCCGGCGGCGCGCTTGATCTCCGAGGTGGGCCGGCGGTCGATAATCATCTCGCGGATATGGTCGGACAGGTCCAGCAGCTCGGAAATGGCGCTGCGGCCGCGGTACCCGGTGCCGGAGCACTCCAGGCAGCCCGCGCCTTCGACAAATTGCACTTGCCCCCACTCCGCGGGATCGAGGCCGGAGGCGCGCAGCACTTCGGGAGAGTAGCGGACCATCTTTTTGCAGTGCACGCACACCACGCGCACCAGGCGCTGCGCCAGGATGCAGTTCAGCGCGGAGACGAAATTGTAGGGCTCAACGCCCATGTTGATGAAGCGGCCGATCACGTCGGTCACGTTGTTGGCGTGAACGGTCGTGAACACCAGGTGTCCGGTGAGCGCGGACTGGATGGCGATCTGCGCGGTTTCATTGTCGCGAATTTCGCCGACCATAATCTTGTCCGGGTCATGCCGCAAAATGGAGCGCAACCCGCGCGCGAAGGTCAGGCCCTTCTTTTCGTTGACCGGAATCTGGGTAATGCCGCGCACCTGGTACTCGACGGGATCCTCGATGGTGATGATCTTGTCTTCGTCGGTCTTGATCTCGTTAATGGCCGCGTACAGCGTGGTCGTTTTTCCCGACCCCGTGGGCCCAGTCACCAGCACCATGCCGTAGGGCTCACGAATGTAGCGCCGGAATTTCCAGATTTCCTCGTTCGAGAAGCCCACCACGTCCAGGCTGAGGTTCTGGAATTTTTCGGAGAGCGTTTCCTTGTCCAGCACGCGCAGAACGGCATCTTCTCCGTGAATGGAGGGCATGATGGAAACGCGGAAGTCCACAAAGCGGCCCTTGTAGCGCACCCGGAAGCGCCCGTCCTGCGGCACGCGGCGCTCGGCGATGTCCAGCTCGCTCATCACTTTGATGCGCGAAATAATCGTGGACAGCCAGTCCTTGGAGATGGGCTGCATGGCGTGAACCAGCACGCCGTCAATGCGGTACTTGACGGCGACCTCGATGTCGCGCGCTTCGATATGAATGTCCGAGGCGCGCCGCTCGAGAGCCGTGAAAATAACGGTGTCCACCAGCCGGACCACCGGGCTGACAGCCGATTCCTGCTGCGTGAGCGTGTCGGCGGAGATGTTCTGGTCGGTTTCCTCGTCCTCTTCCACTACGGTCAGGGTGAAGGCTTCGGTGGCCTGGTCGAGGACGCGCTGCGACTGCTCAGTGCGCTTCAGGAGATCGCTGATCTGCGTGGGGGTGGCGACTTTCAGGATGAGCTTCTTGCTCAAGAGAAGCTGCAGTTCGTCGCTGAGCAGAACCTGGCTGGGATCGGCCACCGCGATCACCAGGGAGTTGCCCTGCGCCTCCATTGGCACAAAGTTGAAACGGAACATCAGCTCGGCGGGAATGCTTCGGAACAGCTCCGGGTCGATTCGCTGCTCGAAGAGATCGACAAATCCGCAGCGGTAGCGCTCCGCCAAACGGCGCGATTTCTCGCGCTCGCCTTGCGGATCGGAAGTTGTTGCCAGCGTTTGGTCGGTTGTGCTCATCGAAATCTATTCTACTCCCGTCCTAACCCTGGCCGCTGCCGCCGACAGACAGCGAGAACATCGGCAAGTACAGCGCGATCAGGATGAATGCAATCAAAATGGCCATGAAGATCAGGATGGCCGGCTCGATCAGGGCCACCATGTTGGCCAGTTGCGTGTTCACATCGTCTTCGTAAAATTCGGCCACGCTGCCGAGCATCGCGGAAAGCGACCCGCTGGCTTCGCCCACTTCCACCATTTCCAGGGCCAGCTCGGGTACGAGGCCGGTGGAGGCCAGGCTGCTGTGGAGGGACTGCCCTTCGCGCACCAGATGCGCGCTCTGCGTTACCGCGGCGGAAACCAGGCGGCTCTTGATGGCTCCCCCGGCCGTCTCCATGGCCTGCACCAGGGGCGTGCCGCCGGCGAGCAGCGTCGAGAGCGTGCGGCAGAATTGGGCGAACTGAAATTTGGTCAGCGTTTCCCCAACCAGCGGGAGGTTCAAGCGCACCCGCTCCATGGTCAGTCCGCCTTGATCGGTTTGCGACCAGGCAAAGGCAAGCACGGCAACAAGGAAGGCAGCGGCAATCGCCACCAAGAGATATGGCCGGTACGTCACTGTGATAGCGATCAGGATGCGCGTGGCCTGTGGTAAGGCTACGTTCAAGTCGGAATACAGGCTGGCAAACTTGGGAATCACCGAGCTCACTAGGTAGGTCACGATGGCCGTCGCCGCACAAACAAGAATAGTGGGATAGATCAAGGTGGCGACGAGCTTTTTCCGGAACCCGGAGGTCACACGCTGATAGGCGATGTAATACTCCAGGACTCCCGGCAGGTTGCCGCTCTTCTCTCCTGCCAGCACCGACACCGTGTACACCTTCGGGAATACGCCCTGTTGTTCCAGGGCTTCGGAAAGCGTAGTGCCCTCGCGCACCATGCGGCGAACTTCGGTGAGGACGGGGCGCAGGCGTTCGGCGGCCGCCCGCTCGGACAGCAAATCGAGCGCCTTGAGGATGGGGATTCCGGCCTTGATCAGGGTGTTGAACTGCTGGTTGAACACCAGGAAATCATTGCCCTCCACCGACTTCTGGCGTCTGCGCCCGAACATCGGGCCCAGCAGTCCGGCTCGCGGACGAACGTTGTACACAAACAGGCCGCGGTCAGCCAGCTTCTGGCGGGCCTCAGCCAGAGATTCCGCCGGCTCGACTTGCTCGAAGACCCTGCCGCTGCCGTCCGCCACCTTACAGACAAACTCAGCCATGACGTGAGTGTACCTCAACCGCTATAGATGCCGATAGCTGCCCCCGGGGCTGCGTGCGCTGGGCGATAATGCTGAGGTCCGAGGCCGCCAAAACAAATCTTAGCGGCGCTTACCGGGTAAAGATATTTCGCAACGATGAGTAGCCTGTAAATTCCCGGTCAACAAGGGGTGCGCTCTTGCATTTGGAGACCCAACTTGACTACAATTCGAGCCCTGTCCCCACGAAGGGATCCCGGGCGGCACAAGTGCCCATCGCCTTTGCTGGTCGGCCCGGACCCGTTGCAAGCGGCCCCCATTCGATCGTCTCCGGAGGGCGTTGTGTTTGGTTGAGCCTTCCTCACGCTCCAAGGGGCTTGCGCATTGAAAGATTGAACCCCCACGCACGAGCTGGAGACACAACTCTCCGGTTCGTTTAGGCGGCGTCCCAGGCTGCAACTCATCCCAGTGAGCCGGTCGGGACGCCGCATCATTTTTGGGCCACTACCCTGCTGATCTGCCTTCCATTTACCTACGGACTCTCAGGCCGAATGGATGTGTTGGCCCTACTTGGGCGATTCGGAGAGGGCGGAGCCGTCCACAATCGCGACTCCCATAGGAACCTGGAAGCGAAACAGGTCGTTAGCCAAGGGCACGTCGGTTTTCCAGTTGCCGAAGCGATATTCCAGCTCGATTCCACCGGGCTGGCGAATCTCGATCCGCGCGAGTTCGCCCGAGGAAGAATCGATCTCGAGGAGCACCTCGGTGTCGACGTCCCCTTCGACGCCCTTCTCCGTCTTGGGAACGCAGCGCAGCACGGCGTGTCCGCTGGGAATGCCGCTCTGGTCGACGAGGTCGATCCGCTCGCACAGGCGCGCGAGGTCGGCCTTACCCGTCAAGAGCGCCAGCGGCGTGCGCCAGTCGGAGCTTTCCTTGACCGGGGCTTTGGTCACCGTGTGGTCGTAGGGGACGTAAAACCAGGTGGTCTTGCCATCCACTAAGAAGAGCTTCTTTTCGGGCGAGTCATATTCCCAGCGCATCTGACCGGGGCGGCGAAAGTACACGGAGCCGGACTCGACGCGCGACTCTTTCTTTCCTTCGCTGTAACGCTCCAGGAAAACGGCTTGCAGGGTGTGCGGGCGGCGATAGTGCTCTTCCAGAAGATGCGCGAGGGATTTTGCGGGATTGGATTGCGGCTGCGGCGGCGCCTGCGATGCCCGGGCCAGCGCTACCGCGCTACCGGCCAGAAGCAGGGCGACACACGCCCCTTCGATGCGTCCGTACACAGTTCAATTATAGCAGGAAGCTTCCGCTCCACACGAAAACCGGGGGCGCATCGGAAGTCGCAAGAACCGGCGTTAGATGGGCAGGTCCGTTGGTCCAGCTGGGACGGCAACGTTGACGCGAATCACACAGGATTGGTCGGTATAGAAATGTCGCTGCCCGGTCACGTTAGCGGTGGTTGGGTCGGCATTGATAGAGTACGTCGCGGGGTTCCCCGAAGCGTCGAATGTAAGAGGCACGTATGTGAATGTGTACCCTTGCTTGGCTCCGCTGGCCAGAACTTCATCGATGAGCCCGGCGGCGGTCGCATCGGGATTTACGCCACTGCCTGAGAGCTGCGACAGGCTGGGCGTGAAATCAATTCCGTAGGTCGTGGAATAGACCAGCTCGGCCGTGGACAGGTTGCGCAAGTTCTGCACCGCGGCAGATTCGTTGGCGCGCATTTTGGACTGAATGTAGTTGGGGATAGCGATCGCCGCGATGATCAGGATCACCGCGACCACCACGAGAAGTTCGATCAAGGAGAATCCAGCGTGAGAGCGACGGCGCGCGAGCATGCGAATTGATTTTTCCCGATTCATGAACGGATCTCCCGGTTTGAAGCTCCTTGTCGTAAGATCACTCGCCCAACTGCTTTTGTGCTTCTGTAGCATTGAGGGAGGGGCTCCGCCCCCTCCCTCAAAGTTGCTTCTACAAGTGCTACTGGCCGATCGGCGTGCTGTTCACGTCCGATTGCGTTGAAGACGTGGACTGCCGGATCACACCGCTCTGGTCCGTGAAAAAGTTGCGCTGGCCGGTCACGTTATACGACTGTGGGGCCGCGACAAGGGTGTACTGCGTAACCGCCGTCGCGCCGCCCGAGGGCGCCGTGGGAGTATAGGTGAAAACGTAGCCGCTCTTGTTCGGCGCGGCAGCTCCGAGCAGGCTGTCCACCAGGTCCGCGGCCGCTGAAGACGGGGTGGCCGAAGGCCCGAGCTGTGCCATGTTCGTCGACGGGTCGGTGCCGTACGTGGTCTGGTAAGACACGATGGCGGTGTTATAGGTGCGCAGCGAAGCAACAGCCGAGGCTTCGTTGGCGGCCATCTTCGCACGCAGCAGGTTCGGGATGGCGATCGCCGCGATGATCAGAATGATCGCGACGACGATCAGCAACTCAATCAACGAGAATCCTTTGTCTTTGCTAGTGTGCATTATCACAACTCTCCTTATTTTCGTTTGAACAGGATTTTTGTCGGAGTCGCCAAACTCTGCACACACCACATGCACATCGCCTGCCACGTTTGGATGGAATGGTTACCTGCCGGGTAAAATCGCGGCAACACCGGAGTTTTGTTGAACCTATGGCGAATATTAAGGAAATCTTTGTTCGTCCCGATCCCGTAACGGAACAGTGAGATCCGGGGCCTTTGCCGCAAATTGTCGGACGATCGCGCCAAAAAATGGCTCATCTTCGATTTCTTTTTGAAGCAAAGAAGAGTTTTAGCGCGCATTTTTCGCTGCGCTGCTAGAGCAAATTCACTAGCTGTGCTGATGCGTTTGCACTAGTTCGTTGTTCGTTGTCGCTTTGCACCAGACCGCAAACTTTTTTGTCCGCCCTCAAGCAACCGCAGAGTACTCTTGGGGGCGTCAGCAGGCTAGGTTGCCGTATGCCTGTGAACTGATTGCGCCGTGCCGGCGAGTCGGAGCGCCAAACCCGGCACGGCGTGCATCGGCGGGTGGGAGGACCAAGTGGTGATCTGGTCGCGTGGATTGTTCCATCGAGTGGCGTTGCTATGCGCCTTCCTCGGCGCGGTATGCACCGGCATTTTCGGCGTCCTTCTGCTGGCCAATGCGTGGAGAGTGCACGGAAGCACGGCCGGCGATATTCTGGTGGGCGGCAGCGGAGTTCTGTCCCTGCTGATTTCGGCGGCTCTCTTCACTTCCGGCGCCGGCGCCTTGCATAGCTCGAAGCAGATGCAACGAAATTGAACGAACAGGCCCGCGCTCGGCATGCCCGGCGCGTGCTTCGAGCGCATCCGTGGCGGCGTGCTGCAATGTAGCTAGCGCCAAAAGTAGCTGCCACTGGCTGTTTCACCCGGACTTCCCCCCCAAAACAGTCGCACGATATATACTCTGGCAACCTGCTCAGGCAAGGAGCCGACCATGAGAAAGCGTGGGCTGATTCTATTCGCTCTGGCCACGATGACGGCGCTCTCCGCGACGGCGTGGGCGCAGGGAACGCAATATCCGATCACCATCATCCCGCCGGGAAAAGGCCCGTACACCTTTCCGGATGGCTACCAGACGCCGTGGGACAAGATCGACATCATGGTGACGGCGAAAATCGCGCCCAATCTCTTCGTCGTGCACGGTTCGCAGAGCCTGGATCCCGCGCATCCCGACGCCTCGGGCGGCCGTGTCCTGGCGCTGTTCGGTCCGGATGGTGTTTTGCTAGTAGATACCGAGAACCGGCAGGTGGCCGAGAAGACTTTGAAAGCGATCCGGTCCTTCACCGACGCGCCCATCAAAGTGGTGGTCAACTCACATATTCACTCGGACCATACCGGCGCCAATGCGTTCTTCGGCAGGCAAGGGGCGGTGATCTTCGCGCAAGAAAATCTGCGCGATGAGATGCTGCGTCCGCCGCTGCCTGCGAGCGGCCAGCCCGCTCCAGCCCCGGATATGGCCGGCGTGCCGGTAGCGACTTACAACTACAATGCCGCGTCCCGCGGCGCGCCTGCAGTGACTCTCAACATGAACGGCGAGACTGTGGACTTCATTCCAATGATGCCGTCGCACACTGCCAGCGATACGGTGGTGCGTTTCCGCAAGGCCAACGCGATCTACATCGAGGATTTCTATCGCAACTTCGGCTACCCCTTCGCCGATCAGAACAACGGCGGCTCGATCCGGGGCATGCTGGAGGCCGTGGACCTGCTCGAGGAGCTGGCCGGCCCCGACACAACGCTGATCCCCGGCCACGGCACGCTGGTGAAGAAGAACGATCTACTGGCCTATCGCGCGATGCTGGTGGACCTCCTGGCCAAGGTGAAAGCGCTGCGTGACCAAGGCAAGTCGTTGAAGGAAGTCCTGGCCGCGAATCTCACCGAGCCATATGACAAGGTCACCCTGGGCGACACGCAGCAGAGCAAGGATCGCTTCATCACCGAAGTGTATGACGAGGTGAAGGACTTTCCGCCCGTGGTCGACGGCAAGCGGACCATGCCGAGACATCCCTAATTCGGCGCGGCGATTGAAGCGACCTTTCGGGCGGGTGCCGCGCCCTTGTGCCTTTCAAGGGTGCGGATTTTCGGCCTGCGCAGACGCAACGTGCAGCGGCGACGGTTGACCTCCCGGCCCCACCCAGCTCGTCTGCCTCTCGAATCGCTAATACTCCGTGCGTGTCTTGAGGCGCGCCGGGACGCGCGTTTCCAGATAGGCGGATACCAGTCCCCAAACGTACAGCGCTCCAAGGGCCACGAAGCAGACCATGGCCAGCCGGAGGTAGCGGTCCACCAATTGAATAGCGGACCACCCGTACATTTCGGTCAGCAGGCTGGGGTCAGAGAGGTTCACTCCCTCGATCTCTCCGAACGGAAGATCCTCGACCGGCCCGGACCATAAAACGTAAACGTGCATGAAAGCGAGCGCTCCAATCGCCAGCAATCCCCAACGCAGTCCCCAGCTTTTAGAGAGCGCGCTCTCGCGGGGAGCATAGAACGTCGCCATCAGGATGGTGGCCAGGACCATCGCGCCGCCATCCCCGCCAAAGACGATCAGGGCGGAGTCCATGTAGGCGGGCAAACTCAGGAAGAAGAGTTGCACGAGGAGCAAACCGCCGGCGATGCAAACCCATCCCCACCGCTCCGTCTTCCATGCCACAAATCCACCGAAGACGATAGCGGACGTCAGAATCAGAACGACGGACCAGGAGCGATCCTCGCCGTGCATGGTGACCCAGAGCGTGGGGATGGCCCAGCGCCCCGTAAGCCAGGCGGTGATGGCGTGCCCGCTCTCGTGCACGACCATCGCGAGCATGCCGGCAACAAAGCGCAGGCCTGTTCGCATCACCAGGCGGGCCACAAGCAAGGCCAACGGAAGCGCGAGCGCCCGGTACTTCAATTCCCTGAGCGCGTCGTCGCGGTCAGTAGAAGTTTCCGGCTCGGACAAAGCCGCAGCCTGGATCACCGGTAGCGGCACGGCGACAGCAGCTTGCTTCGCAGCCGCTTCCAGCGCCGCCTCGTAGCGCGAGAACACGATTCCGCACTTCAGACACTCGGTTGTCTGCAGGGGATGATCGAACTGGCATTTTGGGCACTGCATCCGGGATGGAGCCGCGGCTCCTGCTCTGAGGGCAAAAAAGTGAAATACCGACCACGCCGGCAGATACGATTATGTAGAACGGACAGTGACAAGTGACAGATTCTCCCCGGTCAACGTGCTTATCGGTAACTGGAACTTTGCGAAAGTCAGTTTCCGATAACCGGACTTATCAAGCACGATCCTGTGGTGTTGGATCGACCGGTTGAGCCGGGAGGGATTATCGGTAACCGACATTCACTTCTTTTTTCCTCGCGAGGGAGCAACGGTGTCAGCAACTTGCCGGTTGTACTCGGCCATGTCTATGGGCGAGCAGAGCAACTCCGGCATGTCGAAATCGGATGGCAGCAAGTGGAGAGGGAACTTGTTGAGGCCCATCCAGGGCTCCTTGTACATCTTGGGATCGTCAATCGTAACCGTGAGTTCCATGTTGTCATGGTCCACCCGGTGAAACCGTTCCTCTACTCGCAAATCTGCGCTATGAGGGCGGCCCGCATGGTCGAGCCAGGATCTTGAATTCAGTCCGACCGTCTCCACAACGAAGGTGTAATCATCCACCCACTTCCCAACCGAGTACCCATCCCATCGTGGCTCCGGGTCCTTGGGGAGCTCTCGCCCATCTGTCCAGATGATGCGCCAGTTGCCGTACCATTCATTCAAGTAAATCACCTTGTTGGCGGTTTGCTCGAGCTCAAAGGTCCTCAATTCAAAAAGCTCCATGCGCGGGAACCCCATCGGATCACACTGGTCCACTGGATCATTGGAAAGCGCTGCGGGGACTTGTCTGACTCCGGGTCCCGAGGGCTTATTCGCTTTTAGTGCCGTCAACCCCAAAGGCGTGTAAGGCAGAGGATGCTCAATACCCGTCTCGTCGGGCCGCCCTCCCTCGGCGCCGGCAGTTGCTTCCAGCGGGCTTCCGGCAGCCCCTCCTTTTCGCGGGAACAGCGCCGGGTGTTCGTTGGCACCGTTTACCTGGAATCCCCCATCCAATCCTGCTGCGTCCCAGATCCCAGACAGGTCACGGCGCGGCGCGGGAGCGGGATTTCCCCCGGTATATGCAGACTTGCGTGGCGGGATGTTGTTCCATTTTCTCGCCTCATTTTTCGCCTCGGGCCCTGCTGCTTGCGGCGCAGCGATTTGAGCTCGCAGAACGGGCGAGAACATCAATCCTGCAACGAGAGCAACGATCGAAACGGCGCAGCGCTTGGACATTTTCAATCCCTCCGGCAACTAGATTCCGAACTTTCGACACGCACGCGAGCGATTCGTCATGGCTTGAACTGTTTGCCATTGATCACGATAAGGCTCTCCTGCGTTGCAAGGCCTGCTGTTGACCCAGCGGCGCCAAAACGTCCGACGGGCACACCGCTCTTGGCCTGGATGACTTCCACGATCACTTGATCCCCAGGCTTAAACGTATCCTTGGTCCAGCCCACTTCGGTCTGGGACAGTGGGTTTTGAGCTTCTATGATCCAATGCAGCATTTTGCCGCTGCTGTCCTTGGCGTCGAGCTTCAGGAGAACATGAGGATTGGACCAAATATAGTCTGTCACCGTTCCCTTTACCGTGACCGTTTTCGTCGAGTCGTAAGACGCATTGCCGTGATGCGCGAACAAGGGAACGGAAATCGCCAGTAGACCAGCCACTGCCAGGGAAATGGCCGCAAGCTTCTTTCTCACAGCATTCCTCCATATTCCTTCTTGGAATAACACTTGACCTTGAACGGCCTTCCGAAGGCGGGAGTCATTCTAAACTTGGCTGTTACGCCTCCGAAGGTCCGCTATTGGGGCGGTATTATAGACCCGTAACCTTGCGAATGAACATGACCAACGGACGCCTGTTCCCTCGAACGAAAGTGGCACGATCCTAGTCGGTCCACTTCGTCACGGGAATAGGGAACGGTTCTACTTCGCTGTCAAGAAATGCTCGCATGGAATCCCCGACCAAGCTGAGTCAATCGAGACATCAATTATTCTCGACTGATTTTCTTCCAGTGTTTCGTTCATGGAACCACAATTATAGGCCGAACGCGAGGTACGCACTCAGTGCTTGATAAACGCGATTCTCGGGAACCGGGATTCTCGGGAACCGGGAAATTCGCACTCTGAGCAGCCAAAAGCCAGTTACCGAGACCCCGCGTTATAAAAGGACGCCCTTTTGAGGTAGGTTTTGATCGCTGGCATCAACGCCTACAGCCCGAGACCAGAGCCTCTGAAAGTAAAGGCGTTAGGGCACAGAAGGTTTAAACACTTCGAGAGTTGCTGCCGCGGACCATCCCTTTAACTAGCGCTTTCCATTCAGGCTCGAATGCAAAAGAGGCGACATAGGTGCGCCGAGCGAGCCGACTCTTGTTCTCTAAACCTTAATACCTCGCAATAGTCTCCAGCAAGAATATTTCGGTGTTTAAGATGGTGCGAGGAAACCCAATTTGTTCCAATGAGAAGAACCTCGGTCGATACGCCCGCCGTACTGCGTGAGGTCAAAAAAAGGAAACGCGCTATAGGAGGTCCCTTGAAGAACGACACGATTACTTTTGCGGTGGTTATGGTTTTGACTGCAATGATTTTCGGCGTGAGCCCAGCGAAGGCCACGGATATTTCCGGCACGATTGTCAGCACAGTGGTAATCACACAAGACAGCCGCCTGACCGGGGACGTGATTTGCAATGTGGCGAATGGCACCCCTTGCATTTTTTTCGCGGCGCCACGGATTGAATTGAAGATGAACGGCCACAGCATGACCGGCAAGGGCGCCCGGGACGTTTGCCCCGCGCCTGTGTTCGGCGAATACGGCATTTCCACCAACGGCCAAAACAGAGTATCGATTGAGGGGCCGGGGCTGATCACGAATTTCAGAGACATCAGCATCTTCGTAACCGGGGATGACACGGAAGTGGAGGGCGTGACGGTCGTGAGCGGCTGCACCGAGGGGATTCACCTCGAAGGCAGCCACAACACCGCGATAGACAACACTGTGGTGCGAGCCTCCTTGGATGGTAACTTCTGGGCCAGCATATTTGTGAGCGGCAGCGGCATGCACGTGGTTCGGCACAACGAAGTCATCGCCGCGGGACCTGACGCTCACGGCGCCGTGCCTCCCGGCTTTGGCGGCGGTCACGGAATCATAGTTGGATCGGCCAATTTCTGCAGCGGCGTCCCCACGAAAAATAATCTGATCGAGGACAACAACCTCTCCGGGAACAATGGCGAAGGGATACTTCTCGAGTCGGCAACACTCGCCCCCACCTACTGCTTCAACACGACAGGCAACGTTATTCGTAACAACATCATTTTCGGGAATACGTCGTATTTCGACATCTATGATTACAATGCCGCGGGCTCCAACACGTTCGAATCCAACGCCTGTGAAGTTTCGGGCGGACCCGGTGCAACCGGGGTTTGCCCGAAGGTGACTAAGAACTCCGGGTACGAGAACCCCATCGAGGACCTATTCGGAATATTCTGAGCGCCGGTTCTCGCGTCCTTGCCGCGGCGATATTTGAACGTCTTTTTGCGAGGATGGCTCCGGCCTGTCACACGCTACCCCGCCGCGGGCAACCGGAGCTGTGCCAACCGCGCTTCCTTACCGGGATCGTTCACCATTTTGCACTCGTCGTTGAAAACCATCGTTGGGCGGTCAGCGACGTTGTATGGTTTCCAAACCAAGCCTTTTTGGCTCGGATTGCCAGTGTGCGCGAACGCTGTCCACGCCCCGCTCACCTTGTCTGCCAGCGGCTGCAAATCAGGACTAGTCCCCACCAGGGTCGGCGATTTGGCAATGTTGTCATAGGCAAATGGTATCTCGACGGTGTGAGGGGAGTGCAGTCTTCCTCCTAAGACTGGCGTTTCCCACTTGAACAAATACATGTAGGCCGGCGCAGCGCGTTGGGCCAACTTGCGTTCAGCTTGCGTGATTGCGTCCATGCGACAACTGCGGTCAGAGGTAGCGGTAAAGAAAACAAAGCTGGGTGAAGCGCCGGGCTGGTCCCTTCGATATGCGGCAATAAGACTCTCGATCTCCGCGTCCCCAGTCTTGAAAAGCGTTTTCAGTTGCGTTCGCAAACTCGTCTCATCCAGGGAAAAGGTGGCGGGATCGCGTCCGCCAATCAGGAGGGTATCTTCGGTAGCGGTCGTGCCGATCAGCATGGGAACGCTTGCCGAGATTTCCGGGGCCGTCGGATCAAACGGGTGCCGCGGAAGCGACCGGCCGTCCACCACCGGTCCGAGACGCCAGCCACCATTGGCGGCTACTTCGTGCATCGCGGTTAGGAGTTGCTCCATGGACATTTGTTGAAGCTTGTCAGCTTGATTCGTCTTGAGTCCGAGGTGATCGAGGAATTTTTGTGCAGATGCCGCTGCTGCCTCTGCGGGAAGAGCCCGCAGTGCAAAGCCAGCGCCAAAGAGGTAAGAGGGGCTCTCCAGGATCGCCTTGTGGAACAAACCCTTCGCCGGTGGCATGGCCATCAGAGTGCTGACCTTCCCTCCTCCGCCGGATTCGCCGAAGATGGTCACGTTCCCGGGATCGCCGCCGAAGTTGGCGATGTTGTCGCGCACCCATTGCAGCGCCAGGACGGCATCGAGCATCCCCACATTGCCCGAGTCGGCGTATTTTGCGCCGTCCAGTTGAGCCAGATAGAGGTATCCGAAGATATTCAGCCGATGATTGATCCCCACTACGACAACATCATGTTTTCGAGCCAGGTTTGAACCGTCGAACCAGCTACTCGCATCCGAAGCCGTGTTGAATCCGCCACCATGGAGCCAGAACATCACGGGACGCTTGTTGTCCGGGCGCAGGCTGGGCGTCCAGACATTCAAGACCAGGCAGTCTTCCCCCATGGTGGCCGGACCCAGATCCCCGTATTCGGAAATAACGGCCTGCAGTTCTTTGTCCGCAAGATCCCCCCTGTTCTGCGGAGCGGGCGACCCGTAGTCGAGCGCGTCACGCACCCCGGTCCACGGCTTTGGCGTCCTGGGCGGCAAGAAACGACTCGCCCCCGCAGTCGAAGCGCCGTAGGGAATCCCCTTGAAGGTTTGCACCCCGTTGATCGTAGCCCCGCGGACCTTGCCAGCGATGGTCTCGACAATTGGCACAGAGTCCGACGCCAAGGCTTGCGACACGAACCGACTACCCAGCAACGTGCTCGCCATCAACGCTGTGCTTCCCGCCAAGGATTGTTGCAGCATCGTCCGGCGGTCGAGCTTACGAGCCCACATCTCGCTGATGGGACGGGTGGTTTTCTCGCTCATTCGTATCTCCTCATCTTTCCGCGTGGACTCCCTAAAAAAGCAAGGCAACTGTACCATCGGTGCGTTGTGTCAAGGGCCGGGTTTGTGCCTGCGGCTAGTGGCATTGGAAGAGTCGGCCGGCTCTATTCGATTAAGGGCGGAATAAGTAATAGAATACGGGCTAACCGGAAGTAATCTCTACCCGGGCAGGATAGGCCTGAGAAGCGGGGTGGTCTCAATGGGTCAGTGCAACACTGGCTCGAAGTCTACTCGCAGGAGTTTCAAAACCCAAGGTCTCTCGTGGCCGTTGATTCAGGCGCAGGG
>Ga0210398_10001107_pt1 | contig 28881 bp, 32 predicted proteins | sample IncBWC4OmetaG_FD_161047 | JGI IMG/M metagenome (GOLD analysis project Ga0210398, IMG submission 161047) | Forest soil microbial communities from Barre Woods Harvard Forest LTER site, Petersham, Massachusetts, United States - Inc-BW-C-4-O | ecosystem: Environmental > Terrestrial > Soil >... | reverse complement strand
AGGTTTTGAAATCACACAAAGAAATATCGCGTGAGATGAAAGAAAATCGGCGCGGCAAAGCTCACCGAATCGAGGCGATCGAGCATCCCGCCGTGGCCCTCAATCATGACTCCCCAATCCTTGGCGCCGAGGCTGCGTTTCACCGCGGATAACGTAAGACCGCCCAACACGCCCATGACCACAATGATGAATGACATGAGCAACGATTGTTGCCACGTGAAAGGTGTAATCCACCACATTGCGCCGCCAATTGCCGTCGTACTGAGTCCGCCACCCACCAGACCTTCGACAGTTTTCGATGGACTCACATGCGGCGCAAGCTTGGTCTTGCCAAAGAGCTTGCCGAATACATACTGCAATACATCGCTCAGCTGCACAATGAAAATGAGGTAGAAGAGCAGCAGCGCATTGGATCCTTCGTAGCCAGGAATCTTGAGCAGCAACAGTGCGGGTGCATAGCTGACGCAGTACACCGCAATCATGATGCCCCATTGAATTTTTGCCGTGCGCTCGAGAAACTGCTCCGTGTCCGCGCCAAACGTTGCAATGGCCGGGAGCAACAGAAATGCATAGACGGGAATGAAAATTGCAAAAGTACCGTATTGATCGTAGCCGATCAGAGCGTACTGAGCCGGAACCAAAACGTAGAAACTCAATATCAAGGGCCAATAGTCGCTTCGGCGCGTCGGTGTCAGCGTAATGAATTCGCGCAAGGCAAAGAATGATGCGAAACCGAACAGCACCAATGTGGCGACTTTGCCGAGCGTAAATGCAACGGCAAGGACCGCTACCATCACCCACCAGGCATTCACTCGCGCATTCAGGTTGGCAATGACAGCTCGGCCGCTCTCCGATTTGGCGCGTACACCGAGGACTTTGCTAATTATCGACGCCACCGCCAGCAGCGCAGCGATGCCGCCAAAGAGCCACCATGCCTTATGCTGTGGTGTCATCTTAAGAGGCGGTGATCGCGCCGGCCAATTTGATCACTTCCTCGCGTGCCCGCGTCAGGAAACTGTCCTTGGCTTCGCCGTCTCCGAGCACCAGGGGAAAACCAAATCGCACGGTACAAGTCATCGGAACTGGCATCACGGCACCCTTTGGCATGCTCCGATGGAGATTTTCGAGATAGACCGGAATCAGCTGCACTTGGGGAAATTGTGCAGCCAGATGGTAGAGCCCGCTCTTGAATGTCGCGGGAATAGGCTGCTTGCCGCGTGTACATTCGGGAAAAATGATCAGCGATTCGCCTCGAGTCAGCACTTCGATGAGCGGCGCAAGCGGATCGTCATCCGCATGTGCGCGAACCCGATCTATCAAGACGGCACGCAGGGCCTTGGTGGCAATGTAGCGCCGGAAACCGGATCCCCAATAGTCGCTCGCCGCAACCGGATGCGTGTGCTTACGCAACGGAATTGGCAACGCAGACCAGATGGCCAGCGTGTCAATATGACTTGAATGGTTCGCGAAATACAGGCGCTGCACTGCATCGGGTTTACATCCAATCCAACGCGGATACGCGCCGACCAGAAGCTTGACGATGCCGACCAGGATCTCGCTTGACGGGCGCATGGCAGGTTACCTAGAACGCAACTGTCGCGCTATTGCCAGGGCGCGCGTGCCGCAGGTAACCGTTGAACCAATCGCGATGATCCAAGCCGCCGCCGTTAATATCCAATGTGACCCTGCGAGCCGCAATTCGATCGCGCCGAGGACACAGCCGGCAGTCAGGACCGCCATGCGGTGCGGTTTCGCCATGGGGCCCCGAAAGTCCTGCTTGAGTCCGAGCGCACCACCGAGAACCCGAATGTACGCCGTCAGTGCGGCGGCCAATGCGCCATACCAGCCAAGAGTTGATTCATCGATCGCGTACCCTAACGCGACGATAAATAATGAGTCCGCTATCCGGTCTGGAACTTCATTGTAAAGTGCGCCGGTCGGGGACTGACGCTTGCCTTCGATTGCGACCATGCCGTCGAGTAAGTTGCAGAGAAGCCGCAATTGCACGCAGGCGGCGGCGCCCACGAGACCGCCCACAGTCGGGACGCAAACCAGGAGATATGCGCCGAGCGAAGCGAAAAAGACGCTAACCACAGAAATGGTGTTGGGCGAAGCTCGAGCACGAATCAGTGCATTGGCCAGAAATATTGCCCACGATGAAGAGCGCGAGGTGAGCGGCCGGCGATCGGCGGCCGCTGCGTTTTTTTCGCTATTCATCGAGGTCTCGTGCGACGCGTAGTAGTCCCTGAACTAAAGATACTGATCGAGTGAACATCCTGTTCTCCCAAGCTCCCCGGCATTTGATCATACCAAGCGAGCAATCATCGGCCCGAACATGCTTGATGCACAGTGATGGCGATCACACCCGCGACATTTGCACGCCGCCGGCCGCTACTTGTGGCGCCGAGCGGCGCTGTCGTTGGTATCGGCAACAGGCCCGCACCATCCAGGCAGATAGTCTGCAACGTCAGTCTTGGCGAGCGTCAGGGCTTCCTTCAGAGCGCGGCGGAAATTGTTTTCGACCACTTTGCGCTTGATTCGGCGTCGCAGAAAATCAGCCCACAAAAATTCGGTGAAAGGGATCGTCTCCTTGGCGAATCCCCCTGCGCGCCGCAGCTCGCCGGCAAGGGTTCGGAACGGGTCGTCGCGAAGATCCTTAACGGAACTCGGTAGATCAGCGTGCGAGCAGCGACGACCGCGTTCGTCATACGGGTGCAACCAGCCGCGGTTGTCCATCACGAACCAGAAGGCTGCGGTTTCGAGTTTGCGAAGATCCGCAATGACGAGCGTGAGCACGCTCTTGACGCCCTCATCGTAGAGGGCTCGAGCCAGATGATGGTTATCGATCAGATAGTGGTGGCCGGCGGGACCCAATATGACAGGAATCATATGTTTGCCCAGAAATCGCGCGGCCTTTTTACCTCGTTGCTGACGCCAGTGACTTCGACGCTGGTCCACTTCTCCTAGCCCCACGGTCATTTGGGTCGGTCGTAGGTCAGAAATCAGTACGGGTCTGACGGAGGGGCGCAGCTTGATATCCATTTAAGTTCTCACTGAGTTGTTTTGTGCCGATTCGAAGGCATTGTGCAGATCTTCCCATGGATTTGTCAGCGCGAACGCGCCGCAGCATTAGGGAACGATACGGTTGCGTTGCATTAATAAGTGGAGTACCGTCAGCCCCATGAGGTCCTCGATTAAGGAGTAGGCCATGGTCAGAATCAGACGTGCAATCTTGGGTGTCGCCGCAGCGGCGGCGATCGCGGTTCTGCCCCTGGCGCCGGCGATGGCGGGCGGGCATGGATTCCGACCGTTTCATCCGTTTGGGATAGGGCATGGACTGTTGGGCGCGGCCGTCGCGCTCGCGACCTTGCCCCTGGTAGTTGCCTCTCAAGTTGCATCGAGTGTCGGCGAATCCGTCGCGCCGAATCCGACACAGGGGTATGCCGCCCCCGCGTACGGTTATGCGCCTCCGGTTGTTTACGCGGCGCCCCGGCCGTACTACGCGCCGTCCCCCGGGTACTATCCACCGCGCGTCGCGTATGGACCGAGAGGCTATTACGCGCCGCGCCCGGGCTACTACGGTCGCGGGTATTATCGTTCGGGTGGCAACTCGTATCCGCGCCGGTAAGAAAGAACCCGTCAAGCAAGTAAAGGCAGTCAGAAAAAGTGGCCGGCCTGCACGCGCCGACGCGCTCAAGCTGCGCGAGCAAATTCTCCAAGTCGCGACAGAGTTGTTTCTGGAAGAGGGCTACGGATCCACGTCGATCGAATCGGTTGCGGCTCGCGCGGGGGTCTCGAAGCGCACTTTTTACGATCGATTCGACGACAAGGCGGCGCTGTTTGCAGCCGTGGTTCATTACATCATCGAGCACATCCGGCCCCCCGCGGATGTGCCGCTGCTGGCCGGCGCGAGCTTGCCGGAGATTTTGCAGCGGCTCGCGGGGCTCATTTTAAGGGCTGCGCTTTCGCCGCAAGCCCTCGCTTTGCATCGCTTGGTCACTGGGGAATCGAGCCGCTTTCCGGAGTTAGCGTTCGCCGTGGAGAGCGAAGGTCGTCAGAGCGAAGCCACGGATCTGATTGCAGGTCTGCTCGCACGTGAGCAACGAAACTCCCAAATCAGTATCGAGGATCAGCGGTTCGCCGCCGATCAATTCATTTATATGGTGGTGACACTGCCGCAGCGGCGCGCGCTCGGGTTTGGCACGCCGATGACCACGGCGGAGTTGGATGCGTGGGCGCACAAGGTGGTTATTCTTTTCCTGAAAGGCTATGAAGGGTTGCGCAAGTGACGCGCCGTAGCGAAGCGGAGGCAAGGCGCTGCGATCCCAGCGCGACAAAGAGCGGCCTCTGAGCGCAAAATACCCAGCAAGGGCATGCGGGCCGTATCAATCGAGATCTTCGCGGTGAGCAACAAAGAAGACCATAGTGACATCGTTATCCGGATGCGACCGCGCCGCCGAATCCTTCATCTTGTCCTGCTCGGTGTCTTAGTCGTTGCACTTTTTGGGACCAGCACGCTGGCGTCCTACTACGTCGATGCCCTGTGGTTCGCGTCGCTTGGCTATGCGTCGGTGTTCTGGACGCGGCTCAACTTTCAGTGCGCAACTTTTGCGGCCTTTACGCTCCTTACCTTTCTCGTGCTCTATGGAGTGTTCCGGACGCTGAGGCCCGATCGGCTCACTGCACTGATGGGGACGACGATTCTGGTCAACCGGCGGCCCTTGGCGCTGCCGGTCGAGCGCTTCTTCAACCTGATGGGCATCGGTGTATCAGCCTTCATCGCCGTCGTCACCGGCATCAGCATGACAGCGCGCTGGATGACCCTGGCACTGTATTGGGAAGCGCCGCGTCATGCTGCGGCGCTCGACCCGATTTTCGGGCGATCTTTGGACTTCTACTTCTTCACGCTGCCGGCCTGGCAGCTCATTGCCGGCTGGCTGTTGATGCTGGCCATTTTCGCTTGCGCGATTGCCGGAGTGTTCGTGGTCATGGTCGGCGGGGCGCGGGCGATGCGACAACGCCCCGATGTCGAGGATCAAGCGAGACTGTGGCGCGGATTGTCGATCGGCATCGCGGCGGTGCTGCTGACACTCGGCGCGCGGGTGTACTTGGGGCGCTTCGAGAGATTGTTCCAAGATGGCACCATATTCTCGGGTGTTACTTACACGGATGCTCACGTCAGCTTGACCGGCATGCTGATAGTTTGCGGCGCTTTTATCGCAGGCGCGGTCTTGGCGGCAGCCTGCGCAATCTTGTCACTGCCGAGACGATGGCTGCTGCTGTCAATCGTTCCAGCCGTTTTTTGCTACATCATGGTCGCCGTCGTGGGCTGGTACGTCAGCAGCTTCATCGTGCAACCGAACCAGCTCGTGCGAGAGCGGCCATTCATTGCGCATAATATTGAAATGACGCGGCGGGCTTACGCACTCGACCGCATCGAAACTCACGCGTTTCCTGCCGATACGGGCATCGAGGCGGTGGAACCGGCCAAAAACCAAGCAACCCTCGAGAACATAAGGCTGTGGGATTGGCGAGCGCTGCAGGATACCTTGCGCCAGATCCAGGAAATCCGGACTTACTATGACTTTCCGGATATCGACATCGATCGATATGAGATCGGTGGTTCGGTCCGGCAAATGATGCTCGCCACCCGCGAACTCAATGTGGACAAGCTGCCGCAAAGCAGCCGCAACTGGATCAACGAGAAACTGATCTATACCCACGGCTACGGCGTGACCATGAACCCGGTGAACGGCTTCACGCCCGAAGGGCTGCCGACACTCGTGCTCAGCAACATGCCGATCCAGAGCACGATTCCAGGTCTCAGCGTGACGCGTCCGGAGATTTATTTCGGCGAGCTTACCAACACCGACGTCTATGTGAAGACTCGCCAGAAGGAATTCGACTACCCGCAAGGCGATGCCAACAGTCTGACCTCCTACCAGGGCACGGGCGGCATTAAATTGGGCGGCTTCTTCCGACGCGCGCTGATTGCGCTCGATCGCGGGGATATCGCGAAACTGCCGTTTAGCGACGATGTGAATTCGGAGAGTCGACTATTGATGCGCCGGAAGCTGAGCGAACGCGTACACGAGCTCGCACCGTTTCTGATGCTCGATGCGGACCCTTACGTCGTGGTGGGTGAGGACGGCCGAATCCGCTGGCTGCTGGATGCCTATACGACGTCCGACAGCTACCCGTTCGCGCGCCGTTATACGCTCCGCAATGAGCGGATCAACTACATTCGCAACAGCGTCAAGGTCTTGATCGATGCTTACAGCGGTGAGACGACATTCTATGTGTTCGACGCGCAGGATCCGATCATTGCCGCCTATCGGGCCCTGTTTCCCGGCTTATTCGCCGACGCGGCAGCGATGCCGGCTGCCGTGCGTAAGCATGTGCGGTACCCGGAACTGTTGTTGAATGTGCAGGCCGGCGTCTACGGCCTTTACCATATGACCAATCCCGATGTGTTCTACAATCGCGAGGATCTGTGGAGCGTCGCCTCTGAGAACACTCAGCGCCAACAGGTCATGGAGCCGAACTTCGTGCTGATGACTCTGCCAGGCGAACGATCAACCGAATTCATCGAAATACTCCCGTTCACGCCGGCCAATCGCAACAACATGATTGGTTGGATCGCAGGTCGGAGTGACGGTGATCACTACGGCGAGGCTGTGGTCTATGACTTTCCCAAGACCAAGCTAATCGATGGACCCTTGCAGATCGAAGCGCGCATCGATCAGAACGCGCAGTTGTCGGGTCAGTTGACCTTATGGAACCAGCAAGGCTCCCACGTGCGCCGCGGCAGCCTGATCGTCATCCCGATAGGCCGGGCGCTGCTCTACGCGGAGGCTATTTACCTGCAGGCAGACCGCAGCCCCATGCCCGAGCTGCGGCTGGTGGTGCTCGCCGTGCAGGATCGGCTGGCGTACGGGCCGACGTTCGAATCCGCGATGGCCGCCCTGTTTGAGGGCGGGCCCTCCGCGCTCAGCGCTCAGGCCGCGCCGGCTCCTGCGGCACAGTCGGCGAGCGCGACCTCCGCGGCGCCGGTTGCAGCGGGCGACCTCAACGCTTTGATCGCCGAAGCAGCTCGGAACTTCAACGATTATCAGCAACTGACTGCTGCGGGAAAGCTCGCCGAGGCGGGTCAGAAATTGGAAGCATTGAAGCGCATCCTTGAGCAACTTCAGACTCGGCGCCGCTGAGAAGAATCATCCGGCGCGAGCGGCCATTGTTTCGGCAACCCATTGCTCGAGCTTTGCGGTGTCGGAAATATCGCCTCCGTAGAGGTGAGCCGGTACAAAGGGGCCAATTCTGAGTGGCGCATCGGGCATGATGGCCCACAGCGTGACAAAGCTTGTTAGACCGGAGGGCAGCACGACGCCACGAGCTTCCGAGTAATGCGTATTGGCGGAGGTGGTGTGCCCGACGTGTAGCGCGCCTAGAGCCCGAAAGAAGGCGGTCGCCTGCAGGCAAGAACTGAAGCACGCCGAGTCAGTCAGTAGAACGACCTTGGCGTGCATGAGCGATGCGGTTTTCGCATGCGCTGCCTTTGGTTTAGGCGGACAAATGACAGGCCCCGAAAGCGAGTGCCCGAGTGCAGCGGCAGATCTCATCGAGCGGTTAGCCTCGCGATACAGCGCAGCGACCGTAGCGTCGCCACGCTGCTGCATTGTTGCCGCGAGATGCTCACTTGCCTCGATGTTCCCTGCCGATGCTCGATAAACCGAGCGGCAGCCGCCGCTTTCGCTCTCGGGCGGACCCAATATCGAAGTGACGTATTGCGGTCCGTAGAGCGCCTCCGCTAACGCACGCGCGTAAGCGTCGTCCCCGCCACCGTTACCGCGCAAATCGACGACGACGTAGGACGCGGCGCGCAGTGTTGCCGCTTGTTCGGTAGCGCTGTCGATAACCGCTTGAGCGGCCGGCGTGAGTTCCTGAATGCCGATCCAATAGCCGGCGCCGCTGGCTCTTACGCCAAATCCGGCCGCACCGTAGGGTCGCTTCCAGATCTCACCCAACAGCTTGTAGCGAGAAATCGTCGACCATTGCAGCGGCAACGAAATCCGCTTGCCTTCCTGTTCAAACTCGCAGGCCGCCGGACGGTTTAGAAAAGGATTGCAACTCTCACTACTCGTCTATGGGCGGGATGTGAAGTATGTGCTGCTGATGCACGTGGGCGCATTCGATGCGCGAATGCTGCCGGAGCTGGTGGCGCTGTACCGCGCCAAAGGGGTGAGTTTCGTCGCTTTACGGGACGCGATGTCGGATCCCGCGTATCAGGACGATCCGGACATCGGTGAGCCGAGCGGAGGGACGTTTCTGGAATTGATGATGCAAAAGAAGCAGCTCAAGTTCCCGACCAACACCAAGCCGTATAAGGAGCTGGAGGCGATGTGCCGGTAATCTTCTAAGCGCGGTACTCCCGTAACAAGGCCTTGACCTGACGATGCGTCAGCACCGGGACATAGGTCTTGATTCTCGCCGTGCGCTCCAATTTTGCGCGTTCCGTGGAATAGAGTTTTGCCACGAGTTCACGCGGCATACGCGTTTCGCGCGCCAATGATTCGATTTCTGTATCGACATGAGATGGGTCGCTGAACTCGTGTTCGCCCCTGGGAAGAATTCCGTGTTTCATGCGCTCGATACTACTCACGGGGAGGCTGCGTGGCTCTTTTGGCATTCAAATTTGCCATTTCGAGTCTTTCGTGGGCGGCAAATCCGGCAGCCACGGCCGCAGAAGCGCGAATTCACGCGAGTGCGGTTGTCACGCGATATGGAACTGATACAGCCAGGTCTCAGACAGAGTCTGCTCCCCGTTCTTGAGATACAGCCGCATGTCGACGACTTTGGGACCGGCGCTGGTGAAATCGAATTGGGCCCGCCAGTGTCCCGCGATACCGTCAGGCACGGCCTCGGTGAAAACATAGGAAAAGGCGCCCGAGGATGACCACAGAACCGGTTTGGGCTTGACACCGTAGGGCAGTCCTGCGAGCGGACCGCCCAAGAACTCCACCATGAATTTGTGTACCCCCTTCGGCCGTGACTTGCCGGGCTCGCCGCCGCGGCCGAGGCGCGTTGCTACACAACGCGCGAGGTCTGTCTCGTGGGGCTCGGCCGCGCACCATCGCAAACGATAGCGATAACGCAGGCTGGAGCCGGCCTTCACCGGCTGTTTGGGCACCCACATGGCGACGATGTTGTCCTCTGTCTCGTCGTTGGTTGGCAACTCGACCAGTTGGACCGCGCCTTCGCCCCAGTCCTCCAGCGGCTCGACCCACAGGCTCGGGCGGCGATCGTAGCGCACGCCATCTAGATAGTGATCGAAGATCCGGTCGCGTTGTAACAGGCCGAAGCCGCGCGGGGTCTTATCGTCAAATGTGGAGACTGACGGAGCATTGGGGTCGTTCAGCGGCCGCCAGATGTACTCGCCGGCGCCCGTCCAGAGCGCCAGTCCATCCGAGTCATGAACTTCGGGCCGCCAGTCGATGGCGGTGGGCTTGATGGTCTCAGAGAACCAGTACATGGAGCTCATCGGTGCAATACCGAGTTGATTGATGTCGCGGCGTGGGAACACGCGCGCCTCGACTTCCATCATTACGCCATTGTCCCGCCGCAAAATGAATCGATATGCACCGGTCAGGCTCGGACCGTCCAGCGCCGCGTAGACCACCATCTGGTTGGCGCCGTCCGCCGGCGGCTCGATGTAGAAGCGGGTGAAGTCAGGAAATTCTTCCGCCCGGCCCGGTGTGGAGACATCCACGGCGACGCCGCGCGCCGACAATCCGTACTGTCCCAGCTCGCCGATGCCGCGAAAATAGGAAGCTCCGAGGAAGGCCGCCCAGTCGTTGCTGTGCCAGTCGAGGTTCCGGACGTCTCCCAGCCGACTTTCCTGTATTCGAAAGCCTGAGAACCCGGCGCCCTTCGGCAACTCCCGCGCGGGACTGTTTGCAGGCATGCTGAAGTAGGCGGGGTCGTACTGAATCTCGCTGGCCTTCGCCGCTTCGCCGACAGCCGATAGCACGAACATGCGTACCGGCGTGCGGAAGAACTTGCCGAGTGCAAAGAAGGTGACCGGGTATTGGCCGGGACCATCGGCAAAGAGCGCGCGGTCGGGACTGTACTTGAGCTTGCCGTGCTCATCGTAGCCGATTCGGTCGAGCACCCCCTGCGGCAACGATTTGTCGCCCAGGTAGGTTGTCGTGGCGAGCTGCTGCATCTCGTTGACGAGCCCGTCGAAGGAGAACGGCTGAGATTTTCCGAGCTTCAGTCCCGAAACCCAGGCCAGTCCGCGAAGCGGTAGTCCCAGTGCCGAGAGGGCAAGCGAGGAGACCGCGACAGTCAGTACGGAACGGCGGTCGATCATCTGCGTCGCAAGATTCTGGCTGTCACAATACGGACATGGATTCGGTGATCGTGGATTGCAGGTCTTGCATTGTCTTGATGTAGTCCTTAGAGAAGTCGGCCGTACGTTTTTCATTGTGAATAAGCGAGGTCTGGAGAAGCGTCAGCGAATCCCCACAATTGACGGCGGAATATTCCGACGTCATGCCCCTCGGCTGGCTGCGACTTCCCGGTCTGGACCCTCATTTTTCTTGGTCCGACCGATTCGTTTGACCGATGTTCGACGTCTATATAGGTGCGCACCCCTATCCGGGTTCGCGCGATAGACCGATCCTGTCAACCCATTCAAGGAAACGCTATGAAAGGTATCAAAGTAGTTGCATATCGCTGGGTGCCGCCTCCAGCTCAGGGGCTGGTGCGCGATTTGCGGGTACGCTGGGCGCTCGAGGAGGCCGGACTGGCCTATGAAGAGCAATTGATCAACTTCGGAGATCAGACATCCGAAGGCCATCGGACCCTGCAGCCTTTCGGGCAGATACCGGTCTATCAGGAGGGCGAATTGACATTGTTCGAATCCGGCGCCATCGTCCTGGAGATTGCCGAGCGCTCCGAAACGTTAATGCCATCCGATCCTGGTGCGCGCGCACGCGTGAAGCAGTGGATATTTGCGGCCTTAAATACACTTGAACCCCATATTCAGCAGTTGGTTGCAAACGATCTGTTCCGTAACACGGAGGAGTGGAAAAAACTGACTCGGCCGGCAGTGGAACAAATGGTCAATAAACGCTTGCTTGAACTGTCTGCGCGGCTGAACGGCCACACGTTTCTCGAAGGTGATTTCACCGCGGCTGATCTGATGATGAGCCAGGTATTGCGTTTGCTCCGCCACACCAGGCTGGTCGCTGAAATACCGACGCTCGCCGGCTACTGCCGGCGCTGCGAGGCGCGGCCGGCATTCCAAAAGGCACTGGCGGACCAATTGGAGGCTTTTGCAGCCAATGCACCCGCAGCCGCATGAACCCACCTGATTCGCCGCCGTTGTCGGCGATCAATATTGATCGACTGCGCCCCAGGTTGCACCGTTATTGCACCCGGATGGTTGGTTCGGCGCTCGATGGCGAAGACATCGTGCAGGAGAGTTTGCTGCGCGCGTTGGAATCAGGCGTGTCGGAACCGCCGATTGTAAACTTTGAGGGCTGGCTGTTTCGGATTGCGCACAACCTGGCGCTCGACTTTCTGCGACGCCGGGCACGCCGCGCCGAGACCCAGGGTGAGGGCGATGTGGAGATGATCGTGCATCCCGTCGACGAACAGGCGAGGCGCGACGCGGCAGCCGCAACACTGTCGACATTCATGCAAATACCCGCCTCGCAGCGAAGCGTAGTCATTCTGTTCGATGTGTTGGAGTACTCCGCCGAGGAGATCGGCGAGATTCTCGGCACCACTGTACCGGCGGTCAAGTCGGTCTTGCAGCGCGGACGCAGCCGCTTGCGCGCACTGGCCAATGATGCGACAGAATTGGGCAGGCGATTTCCTTTACCCGCGGCGGAACAACAATTGCTGCGAAAGTACGTCGACCTGTTCAATGCGCGCGACTTTGACACGCTGCGGACCATGCTTGCCGCCGACGTGCGGCTCGATCTGGTGAATCGTCAGCAGCTTCAGGGTCCGGCCGTAGGCCGGTATTTTGCGCGATACGGAGAGAGGCAGGGCTGGAAGGCCTGGCCCGGTGTCGTTGACGGTTGCCCGGCTGTGATGATGCAACAAGACGAGCGTTCCGATGGGCAGCCGGACTATTTCGTGGTGCTGACATGGTCTGGTGAGCGCGTGTCGAGGATTCGAGACTTTTTCTTTGCGCGCTACGCGATCGCCGACGCGGATCATTATTCGCTATAGCGAGGCCCGCTTCAGCCTGGCCGGCCGAATCAAGGGTGTCCGCGGTCACGCGATTCAGTGTGCGCCGGCGAAATTTCGTATTTATCATCCGTATTTTTTGAGAAACTAGCTGGAAAGGCCGGCAACCGGCCATGGAGACCTATGCCTGATTTTAAGAAGCTTGTTGTGCCGACGCGATTTGCGTTACTGATGTTCATCTGCACGGTCGCCTCCGCAGAGCCTCCGGCGCCGTCGCCGATCGATATGGCGCAGGCAAAAGCGGCGTTCGCGGAGGCGGAGGCGGTTTCCAACAAGGAGGGCGGACGTCTGTGGGGGAAAAAGCTCTACGGCGGGCTGTTCTTTGTCGATCCCGAGACGCGCGCCGTCGTTGCGAATGAACCGGACGTCGACGGCGTCCTGCACGCTGCGGACGGCGTCTACGTCGGCACGCTGCCGAAAGATCTCATCATCTCGAACGCGCCGATCGAATGGCAAGGTAAGCGCTGGACGATGCTTATGTGGCCCACGATTCCCACCGACACGATCGACCGACGCATCACTTTCGCCCACGAGTTATTCCACCGCATCCAACCGGGGCTGGGTCTCATGGCGCCGGATTCCCTCAACCTCCAGCTCGACACGGCCGAAGGCCGTCTGTGGCTGCAGCTCGAATGGCGTGCGCTCGCCGCGGCGCTGGTTGAACAGGGGCCTGCGCAAACGCAGGCTATCCGCGACGCGCTCGCTTTCCGCAGCCATCGCCACGAGCTGTTCGCTGGTTCCGCCCGGACCGAAGCGAGCCTCGAAATCGCCGAAGGCATTCCCGAATATACCGGCACGATTGCGGGCGAACCTGACCGCGATTCCGCGCGTTGGCGCACGATCGGGAAGCTCGCCGCTCCGGACCAAAGCATCACTTTCGTGCGCTCGTTCGCCTATACGTCGGGGCCACCTTACGGGCTTCTGCTCGACCAGCACCTACCGGGATGGCGCACGAAGCTCTCCGCGCAGTCCGATCTCAGCGCGCTTCTTGCCTCAGCGTTACCGCCGCATGCGGCAGTGTCAGCGGAAGCACGCGCACCTCTGTATGGCGCGGCTGCCATCCGCATAGCCGAAGCGGAGCGCGCCCAAAAGGCGGAACCAGCGAAGGCGCGCTATCGCGCACGCCTCGTCGAGGGACCCACGCTGCTCCTACCCGGTGGGCGAAAGTTTGCCTTCAGCTTCAATCCGAGCACACTCGTTTCATTGGGTGACGCCAATACCGTCTATCCGACGTTTCACGCCACCGCCGAGTGGGGCACGCTCGACGTAACGGACGGCGTGCTGATTCCCACTGATTTCAGCCGCGCAACGGTAGCGGCACCCAAAAGCACGCAAGGTCCGCATCTCGAAGGTCCAGGCTGGACGCTCGACCTCGCGGCCGGGTGGAGCGTGGTGCCGGAATCGAGAGCGGGAAGTTACACGCTCGCGAAGCAATGACATCGCTTGCCGCAGGACTAAGTAGCGCTCGGCCCTCGGAGACCGTCGATATCGCATTAGATGCGCATCCGCCCAATGCCCGACGTATCGAATCGGTCGATCTGGTGCGCGGCCTGATCATCGCCCTAATGGCCCTTGACCATGTCCGTGATTTCTTTGGCGATCAATCAGTGCAGCCAACCGATCTCGCCAACACTACCGTGGCCCTGTTTTTTACCCGCTGGGTCACGCACATCTGCGCCCCGACTTTCTTTCTGCTGAGCGGCCTCAGTGCCCGACTGACGCTCGGACGGATGTCGAAGCCGGTGCTGACGCGATTCCTGCTGAGCCGCGGCGCGTGGCTGATCTTCCTTGAACTCGTGGTAATGCGCTTCGCCCTGCAATTTAATCTCGACTACCAGGTAACCATCATCACCGTTCTATGGGGGTTGGGGTGGGCGATGATGATCTTGGCTGGATTGATTTGGCTGCCAAATTGGTTGATTGCGGGAGTCGGCGTGATTCTGGTTGTCGGCCACAATGCGCTTGACGGGATCGACAGCAGCCATCTTGGATATTGGCGCCCGCTGTGGTCGTTTCTCCACGAGCCGGGCATTCTTTTTAGCAACGGCCATTCGGTCGTTGTTGTCTCCTATGTTTTGATTCCATGGGTCGCTGTCACTGCGCTCGGGTATGTCCTCGGGCAAATCTACCAATTCAATACCGCGCGCCGAAGACACCTGCTGGTGTGGTTTGGCTTAGGTACGACGGTGGCGTTCGTCGTATTGCGCTGGCTTGACGTATATGGCGACCCTGTTCCCTGGACGACGCAAAGGTCTGCGCTGTGGACCGTGGTTTCATTTCTGAACACCAATAAATACCCGCCATCGCTGCTGTTCTTACTGATGACCTTGGGGCCGACGCTGCTGCTGCTCGGTGCCTTCGAGAACGGCGTGCCGCAGCTGCTTCGCCCGGCGCTGATCATTGGCAAGGTACCGTTGTTTTTTTATGTCTTGCACTTTTACTTGATTCATCTGCTCGCCACCGCCGCGAGCTACCTACGCTTTGGGGAGGTTGCCAATACTTTTCGATCGCCCGATCTGGCTCATTTTCCTTTTACTCAACCGCCTGGATGGGGTGCGCCTCTTGGCATCATTTATTTACTCTGGATCGCAGTCATCGTGCTGATGTTCCCCCTTTGTTACTGGTACGCAAGATTCAAGGGTCGGCGCAGGGACTGGTGGCTCAGTTATCTGTAAATCTCTACGCTAATTGCACCCGGACATCGCGCCCATGCGATCTTGAAGGCGTTTGCGAAAGCGTCGGCTCAACCGCAATCGAACCTTGGATTTCAATACGACTTCGTAGTCACCCCCGTTCTGCAGTTCCAGCCCATGAATCCGGTCGAGATTCACGATGATGGAGCGATGGATACGCATGAACTTGTCTTCGTCCAGATCTCGCACCAACTCCAGCAATGTCCGACGCAAGAGGTGGGTCTCAGTACCGACGTGCAGGCAGGCGTAATATCCCACCGCTTCGATCCAGTCAACGTCCATGACATTCAGGAACAGTACCTCGCCGCGACTTTTCGCCACGATCCGCTGCACCCGATGTGACTGCAGCGGGGAGTAGTGTGCTAGCTTGTCCTTGGCACGATCTAGAGCGCGATGAAAGCGCGCGTCATCAAATGGCTTCAACAGGTAGTCGAGCGCTCCTGCCTCAAAGGCGCGCAGCGCATACTCGTCGTAGGCCGTCACAAAGATAATGGTCGACGGCAGATCGCTGCCCAGCAACTCGAGCACATCAAAGCCACCGCATCCCGGCATTTGCACATCGAGAAACACCAGATCAGGCTTCGATTTTCTGATTGCCTCAATTGCCTCCAACCCTGACTCACATTCGACCACAGTTCCAATATCCGGGTCAGCGCCCAGCAGTACGGTCAGATTGCGGCGCGCCCATGATTCATCGTCAACCACCAGAACCCGTATCGGAGCTGTTCGGCTCTCCAGCGACGCCATCTATGAATCCCTCAGAGGCAGGCTCACGAGGACTTCCACTCCGCCCGTCTCAGCCTGCCTCAGTTGCAACTCCGACTCGCCGCCGTACAGGATTTGCAAACGAGTGCGCAGATTGCTGATGCCGACGCCCGTGCGCGTTGCCTGACCACTTGCCGGGAAATCGGCACCGTCATTATAAATGCTCAAGCAGAGTTTACCGCCGTGGCGTACACCGACAACCCGGACGGTTCCCCCGGCGGCACGCTTCGAAATACCATGCTTGATTGCATTCTCCACCAGCGGCTGCAGCAGCAAGTTAGGAACCTGCGCGCGCAGCAGTTCTGCGGGAATGTTCACGGTCATATGGAGGCGCTCTCCCAGGCGGACCTTCTGAATATCAAGATAGCGTTGCAGGTACTCGACTTCTTCCGCCAGCGACACCTGCAATCGATGGGAATCCTCCAAGGCGCGACGCAGAAACTCACTCAAGCCCACGATCATGCTGACCGCGGCGTCGTTCTTATTGTCGCGCACCAGTCCCGTGATGGAATGAAGCGTGTTGAACATAAAATGCGGCTCCATCTGCTGGCGCAACGCTGCCAGCTGCGACCTGGAGAGCTCTTCGCTGAGGCGCGCCGTCTCCATCATCTGGCGGGCCATTCTGTCTCGTGCGTCCATTGCATAGGTAAAGGTCAATATCAGCGCGTACACAATCACGAAGGTCAGAATTTGGGTGAGAAATGACGTGCGCCACGCATCCATAAAGGTCGGTCGCTGGGGATAACCCCAAGGGTTGAAGAGCGTCTGCAGCAGTGAAAACCATGCCTCGGCCACGAGACTAATCATGGCGAAAGCCGCAATGTGAACGGCGATCGTTCGCATGGTCGTGGCGGGAAAGATGGCGTGCCGCTGTGCCAGAGCGATGACGACCGGCGTCGCCAGCACCCATGGCAACCAAGACACCAGCTCGGTTCCAAACATCATCCACGCATGTTGTTTACCGATCGCGTGCATGAACAGTACCGTTTGAAGCGCATCAAATAGCCCGCCGGCGCACCAGATCGCGGCAATCCAGAGCCAAGGGGTCGAGCGCACGTCTGCGCGGGTCTCGGTCATGTGGCTCACTCTACGCGAAGGTCTGCATGCGAGGCGCACAAATGCAACGAATCGCCAGCCCAGTGCAATGAGCGGTATGCGTGCGTCTGATGGTCGCACCTACACTTAGCTCGCAGATTTTCCGCGAGCTGAACGCGGCGACTTTCGGAGGAACGATGCCTCGCGTAAGAATTGGGGTTGTATGCGCGCTGATGATGGCAGTTTCTCCTGTCAGCACAGTTCGAGCCCAGCACGCATCCGATGATCCAGTGGCTTCGGCCAACGACGGCTTTGGATTGACTCTCGGATTGGAGAGCATCGGTCTCTATGGGCCGGGATTTGTGCGAGGCTTCAATCCGCAGACGGCTGGGAATGTGCGCATCGACGGGCTGTATTTCGACCAACAGGGAGCTCTCTCCAATCGTGTGGTCGAAGGCTCGTCCATTCGAATCGGCGTGAGCGAAGTCGGCTATGCTTTCCCGGCCCCAACCGGCATCGTCGATTATGACTTGAGACATCCAGGCAACGGTACGCCGAGTGCCACCGTGGTCGCCAGCGCAGGTCCCTTCCAGGCTCACGGCGTCAGTATCGATGGCAGTTTGCCTCTGATGTCCGCTGAGTTGCAATTGCCGCTGGGCGCGAGCTACCAAGTCAGCACGCAAACTCAGCTCAGCAGTGCCAATCCTGGGTACACATCAAACGTCGCGAACGTCGGCGCGACGCCCCAGTGGAAGCCCAACGATCGTCTGACCTTCCGCGGAATCTTTGACTGGACGCAAACCACCCACGCGAAAACCTTGCCCATCGTCCTGACGGCAGGCGACTTTCAGCCGCCCGAAACGCCCCGAGGATACTATGGTCAGAATTGGGCCGAAGGAAGAAGTCTAGCGGAGAACTACGGCGGCATCGTGACGGCCCAGCTAAACCCCGATTGGTCAGTGGCAGCCGGCGTTTTTCGATCCATCGCAGATAATCCCGTCAGCTATGCCGATCTGTATCTCAACACGCAACCAAACGGCTCGGCCGAGCAATTCATCGTCGGCAATCCGGACCAAATGACCTCTTCTACCTCCGGCGAAGCCCGTCTCACGGGCCGCTTCGGAACGGGCTCATGGCGTCAAAACATCGTGTTGTTGGCCCGCGGCCGCGACACGCTGGCGCTCTACGGCGGCTCTGATGTGATTGACTTAGGCCCCGCATTGATCGATCAGGGTATCCAAGTGCCCGCGCCGACCTTCAACTACACTGCGCGCACCCATGATCGCACCGAGCTGTGGAGTGCTGGGATAGCCTATCGGGCGCAGTGGCAGGAACGCGGAGACTTTGCGTTCGGTATCCAGCAGGAGAGCTACACCAAGGACGTGACCTCTCCGGCCCTTCCGGAGGCGCGCCTCACGGATCATCCGCTACGTGCCTACGGAACCGCCGCCCTGGCATTGACAGACCGCGCCACCGCCTACGCGGGCTACACTCAAGGGCTCGAGGATTCCGGCGTCGCGGCGAGCAGCGCTGAAAACCGCGGCGCCATTCTTCCTGACGCGCGCACCTGGCAAGCGGACACCGGAATTCGATACCTGCCCACTCCGCGGGTGAAGCTGATTGCGGGCGTCTTCGAAATTGAAAAGCCCTATTTCAATCTCGATAGCAGCAGTGTTGATCGTGAGCTCGGACTACAACGTGCCACGGGCCTGGAATTGTCCGCATCCGGCGAAGTGATTCGCAATTTCAACATCGCAGCCGCCGTACTCTGGGGCGAGGTAAAGGTCATTGGGCCGAATCTGAAGGCTGAAGGGGTCGGTTCCATCGCCTTGAACCAAGCCCGGTTTACCGGAACAATCAACGCCAGCTATAAATTACCCTGGCGACCGGCCCTTACCGCCGATATGTCGATCCTTCACTTCGGACCCTATCCGGCCAGCATCGATGACGTGGCGCAAGCTCGGGCGGGAACGTTGGTAACCCTGGGAGGCCGATACCGGTTTAAAATACTCGGAGCCCCGGCGACGCTGCGTGTACAGGTCCAGAACCTGACGAATACCTATTTTTGGAACTTGAGTTTCAACAGTCCCGTATTCGCGCAGTACCAGCCGCGCGCTTTCTTCGGCTATGTAACCGCTGACTTCTAACAGGCTGATTTCTAAATAGCGCGGGATTACTTCTTCGCTCCGCTCCATTCCAAGTAAGAGTTAAACTCTGCCTGTCCGGGCATGCGTATTTGGAATTTTCCGCTCATTGTTGAGCCGTTGAGTGTATAGCTAAGGCGAAATTGCGGGCCTGGGCGCGATGGATCCGACAGAAAGATCACCGAGGATGCGGTGGGAATCAAAACTTGGTAGTGGATCACGTGCCCTTCATTGTCAAAATAGATCGCTTTCTGCGGTTGGCCTCGTTCGTCGTGGTAAACGTATAGGAGATCACTGTGTGCGCAATTGAAATCTGCGGGACCTTTGCAGTCCTCGCCGCTGGAATGCCGCGCCAGAATGTGATTGCGCAATTCCAGCTGAAACGTGTATGTCCCTGAACTTTCGGCTTTTGCAGAGCCGCCCTGAGATTTTGCTTCCCATGTGCCAATCAGAAATTGCAGTGATTTCCATGGATCCAGGGCCGAGTCCGGAGTGGGCGCAATTTGCGCGTGAACTACCGCGGAATAAAATAAAGCGACGACAAAGAGATTTTTCGTCAGATGCCGCCATAACTGGAAGGGGTTTTCCGGCATCACAAGTTTTTCATCGCTTTCGTGTACATCTCATCGAGAGATTGCATGAGGCTCTGCAATGTGGCCAGCTTGATGTCGGTCTCCGCGGTGGTGAAGGAATTCAACGGCAGCCTGCAGCGTGAGCGCGATAAACAGGCCGATCGTGATCGTCAGCAGATGAAGGAAGAAGTCTCGCCAAGTCCGAGGCGCGTGATGAATCGGATGAACGTCCACGTGCTAAGTCCCCAATGTTCGCTAACTGGCGAATTCTACCTGAATGTACCGCGCGCCCGTCGAGCCCGATGCGATGCCGGGTGCGCTTAGGCGCTCTCCCCAGTGCGCAAAGAACCGTAGCGCGCCGCGGGTCCGGCGCAACGCCCGCAGAGAAGTGGTTGGCTGAGGTGCATCATGATGTTTAGAATGGTCGCCATCGTGATGGATGTCCTCGGGCTGCAAACTCTCGCCGCGCTAGGAATTGCGCTTTGTCTCGCCGGCTTGGCACACGGTCAGTCGCCGGCGCCATCCGCCGCTCCGACCGCGATCGAGACCGACGAGGACACTCCCGTTGCGGTGAAAGGACCGATCCGGGAGCGTCTGCTGCTGGTGCCCCTCGCCGTAGGCCATGATCGCGTGGTGCAGTTGCATGCACGCCTCTGTCTGCCGGATTCGGCGGATCGCGCGACACTAGTGCTGATCAATCATGGCTCGCCGCCAGTCGCCTCAGACCTTCCCAAGATGAAGCTCGGCCGCTGTGATCAGGAGGCCGCTCAATGGTTCCTTAGTCGTGGTTACGTGGTCGCCTTCGTGCTCCGACGTGGTTACGGTGAAACCGGCGGCGATTGGGCCGAGGGGCGAATCAGCTGTGGGAACCCCGACTTCGTACATGCGGGTCTGCAGACTGCCATCGACATGGATGCGGCCATTGATTTCCTGACACGACTGCCGGAGGTCAAGGCTCAAGATGCGATTCTCGTGGGTCAATCGGCCGGTGGTTGGGGGGCTATCGCGTATGCGAGTGCGCCGCATCCCAAGGTCGCGGCATTCGTCGTGATGGCCGGGGGTCGGGGCGGCCACCGCGACAACAGGCCGCACAATAATTGTCGTCCGGATTTGCTCGCCAATGCAGCCGGCCAGTTCGGCAAGACCGCGCGTACGCCGATGCTGTGGATTTATACTCAGAACGATAGCTACTTTGCACCGTCGATCGCCCGCACGATGTATCGCGCATTCACATCCGCCGGCGGCGTGGCGGACTTCGAACAGCTAGGGCCGTACGGCAACGATGGTCACAGGTTGTTCTTCGGTCCTGGCGGCTCTGCAATTTGGGGTCCGCTCGTCGAGCATTATCTCGCAGACCGGCACATGCAACCGTGATGAGCGATACCCGACCGACGCAGAAGCGCGCCTGGTGATGGGCCAACCGATCCTGGCCGAACCCAGCATCGATGAGTACGAGCGCGCCATCGGTATTCCAGTTCGTGGTCATGGACGCGGAGACCAGGCAAAAGCAGCCGGCATTCGATCACGACCGGTTCATGACTTCTTCGTGCGCAACTTACGACGGGAGCCGACGCCGGATTGGAACGCGCTGCCGTAATTGCCGGCTTGTGCACCGTACCTGGAACTGCAAGCCCAAGACGCCGTGACGCCGGCGCCGAACCCTGATAATGTGCGACGGCGCCCGAGATGTACCCCGAGCGTGCCGCGAATTCGGCTTCCTTTAATCGAGCGCCAGATGAGGTTCACCATGAAACGCGAAGTCCTGGGATTTTTGGCACTCGTGCTGGGGGTGACGTCAAGTTTTGCCGCATTGAAGCAAGGCGACAGTGCCCCCGATTTCAAAACACAGGCCTCTCTGGCCGGCAAAGAATTTACATTCTCGCTGCGTGACGCATTGAAGAAAGGTCCGGTGGTGGTGTATTTCTATCCCGCCGCGTTTACCGGTGGCTGCAATCTACAAGCACACACGTTTGCGGAGAATCACGATAAGTTCGCCGCCGCGGGCGCCTCGGTGATCGGCGTTTCGCTCGACAGCATTTCCCGCTTGAACGACTTCTCGGCCGATCCGCAATATTGCGCCGGCAAGCTGCCGGTGGCATCCGATGAGAAGGGTGAAATCGCGAAATCCTACGATATCAAAATCACGGACACCTATAAGGGACAGGCCATCGCCACGATGAAGGATTCCCGCGGCAACGAGATCGGCCATAGTACGGCGGAACGTACGACGTTCGTGGTCACGCCAGACAACAAGATCGTTGCGACGATCGGCGGGGTTGCCGGCGATGCCAATGCTGAGCAGGCGCTTGCCGTCGTTCAGCAACTGGCGGCAAAACGCACCGCGAGCAATTAAAGGGCTGGCGGCGTTCTCGGTATTCATTGCCGGGGACAGCCGGTCAGATGCCCCGCATTGCCATTACGGTCGATGCATGAGCCGACGCAATTTTTGTGCGACAGCAGGCCACTCAGCGTCCAATATAGAGAAGCGCAACGAGTCGCGTGCCGTTGTGTCAGCGGCGATGCGATGGGCCCGTAGAACGCCTTCGAACTTTCCGCCGATGCGCTCGATCGCTGCGGCCGAACGCGTGTTACGCGCATCGGTGTGAAGGCAGACGCGGAGCGCGCGCCACTCTTCGAACGCATGCGTCAGCATGAGGAATTTGATCTCCGTGTTGACGATCGTCCGGATTGTCGATCGAGTCAGCCATGTGTAGCCAATCTCGCAACCGTCGACGACATGGCCGCCATGACGTGGATGATCTTTCGGCCACGGCCATCGCTCCAGATTCCAGAATCGTGTGGACCCGATCACTACGCCGTCACTGATCCGGACGATCGCGAAGGGCACCGCTCGGCCGGCCTCCCGCGAGGCCACCGCGGCGTCGATATACTCGGTAACTTCGCGCGCGCCCTGCGGGACCGGGCTCCATTGATACAGTGACGGATCAGCTGCCGCAGCGGCCACCAGGCCGTCGGCATGGCGGCGATCCAGGGGTTCGAGACGAGTGTGCGTCCCGGTCAGCATGAGATTGAGAGTTCCCATGCTTCAGATCACGTGAGCGAGATCATCGCTTTACTCCGACTCGTGGACGCTTTTTACCCGCGTCAACAGAGCGATAAAGTTAGTCTCCCAGGTCTTCCCGCCGTCATCTGAGAAAGCTTGTTCAAATTTGTGCGAATCTCGAGTGATGTCCGACCACGTGGCGCGCACCAGGATAGTTCTATCTTTAAACGTATCCTGGCCGAAGAATTCCCCGCGCCCGTTTTTGAATGCGCCGATGAGGGGTTTGCCCAGCGCACCATCCCCACTGGACGCAAATGTTTGGCTCCATTGATGGGCCTGCGGATCGTAGAGAAACAAGGTCAGACCCTCCCAATGACCCGATGGACCATCCGACTCGATCTCTTCCAGGTGAGCGCGACCATTCCAGATTTTTCGCTCGGTTTTGGTACCCTCCATCTTGATCCAGCTTGTGGAACCGCTGAGGGGATTTTGGAGGCGTGTGATTTGGGTCTTCCACGTGCCTATACAGAAGTCGAAATCGTGTTGACCATCCCGCATCATGGATGCGGTCGAGGGCAGTGCTGCCGGAGCGGCTGATTGCGCGATGGCCGCAATTGGCGAGAACACAACCATGATCGCGATCGATATCAGGGCGAACCAGCCTCGAGTCATATATTTCACTAGCGTCTCCAATAAGGGTTTTGGCACCCGCGTACTTACGCGACAGACAGTTGAATTATTCATCCAAATGCGCGTCGCAGTAGGGCCACTTGAGCGAAATTTAGTTGGGCCACTTTATTTCTGACGCTACGAGCGCGCGAACTAACAGGGCGTGGCGGCGCGAGGCGGGCGCAATTGGCTTCGCCGGCCCGCTGGTTTGCTTCTACGCCGCCAGTTCCTTCAACGCGCGTATGAAGGCGTCAAGATCCGCCGTTGATGTATATACCTGCGGCGTCACGCGCACTCCGTGAACGCCCGCGCCGTCGATGGCGACAGTGTAGATCTTGTACTTCTCTAGAAGAATGCGCGCGAGATCGGCCGGCGTCATGCCTTGCACGCCGACATTCGCGATGGCACAGGACCGCTTGGCATCGGTCGGGGTGTTCATGAGGATCTTTTTGAAACCACGTACCCGTCCGGTCCAGTACTGTTGTAAATAGCGCAGTCGCGTCTCTTTGCGCGCGCTACCAATCATCTCGTGGAACGCCAGAGAGCGCTCGATCGTCAGATCGGTGTGCACGGGATGCGTGCCAGTATGATTTAGTTTTCGAATATCATCGGCGGCTACGCTGTCGTCCCCATAAATGGGCCAGAGTTTCTCGATGCGGTCGCGCCGCACATAGAGAATTCCAGCGCCGAGTGGCGTCGCGAGCCACTTGTGTAGCGAGGCGCCGTAGTAGTCGCAATGCAAGTCAGGAATTCGATGATCGAGGTGGGCGAAGGTGTGGGCAGCGTCGACCATTACCGGTACGCCGTGCGCGTGAGCCATATCGCAAATGGCGCGCACCGGCAAGATGTGCCCGGTGATGTTTACCATGTGGGGTATCATCAATAACCGTGTGTTCGGCGACAGTGCGTTGGCGTATACCTTCACGATCTCATCGTCCGATTTCGGGTCCATCGGGATATCAATGAATCGGTTTACCATCCCGTAGCGTCGCGCCTGCAATTTGAACATATCAATCATCGAGCCATAATCTTGGTTGGCGAGAATCGCTTCCTCGCCTGGTCTCCAGTCGAATCCGCTGATCACCGTGTCAAGGGATTCGGTGGTATTGCGAGTAATAATCAACTCCTGCGGCGAGCATCCCGCAAACGCAGCGAGCCTACCTCGGATCCGAAGCTTGTCGTCAACTTGCCGGGTGCGCATATAGTGTGAGGCTTCCAGATTGATCGAGCGCACATTGCCAATGAATGCATCAAGGACCGGCTCCGGTTGAAAGCAGTAATAGCCGTTCTCCAGATTGATGTAGTCGTTTGTCAGCCGGAACTGGCCTCTTAAGGCTGCCCAGAACGCCTCGTCCTCGGCGACCTCGCTAGCCGGCTTCGGTGAGTTGCGTGCCAGCAGGCTGGGGCCGCACAGCAAGCCTAATGATGCAGTCCCGACCGTACTCAAAAAGCCGCGTTTGTCCATTCTTGAGTCTCCTCGAACTTGCAGGTATGTTCCGAATCGCATCGCCGCAAGCTATATATGAATCGGAACCGCGCCGCGCGAGCCTATTTAACGGTGCGGTTGATTTCTGTGTTTTGAGCGGCGGCAATCAGCCAGCCGAAGCTTTGCGCATAGGCGTTGTCATGGTGGTTCCCCAAAGTGGATAGCTAATGTCAGTTTACGCCCAACGGCCACTAACTGAGCATTCAACGGTAAGAGCCGCCGGCCGACGATGGCCGACTCTGCAGCCTATGACTTATTTCCGGACAGCCTGCATACTATCGTTATGTTCGGTACAAACCTGGCTCGAATGTCATCGACAATCGCTGCCCTCTGGCTTGCGGTCGGTACTTTCATCTCGCCGCTGCCGACAGCGATCGCCGCGGACTCCGTTGCGATGCCGCTGTATCATCGGGGCTATGGCAGTCCCGACGGCATCGGTAAGTTCTATCATGGACGTGAGATTGCCGCGGTCATGGGTTTCGAGGGCGCGGCGTGGCTCGAGCGCCCAAGCCGCGCAAGTGAGGAACGTCCCGACCTGCTGATGGAGGAACTGCACTTGCAGCCTGGGATGACTGTCGCCGACATCGGCGCAGGTTCGGGCTATCTCTCGCGGCGTATCGCGCCGGTTATTGGGCCCGGCCGCCTTTTCGCGGTCGACGTGCAGCCGCAGATGGTGGCGCTACTCACGGAGTTGTCGCATCAGCCGCAGTATCAGAACCTCGTGCCTACCCGGGGCAGCGCCGAGGACGTGAATCTCGCGCCTGCCTCGATTGACTTGGCGGTCTTGGTCGATGTGTATCACGAACTGGCTTACCCCTACGAGGTCATGCGCAGCCTTGTTGATGCGCTCAAGCCGGGTGGGCGGCTAGTGCTGGTGGAATATCGAGGCGAGGATCCGGCCGTGCCGATCAAGCGCCTACATAAAATGAGCGAGGCGCAAATCAAGCGCGAAATGAGCGTGCTTCCGCTGACTTGGGAACGCACTTCGGAGCGACTCCCGATGCAGCACATCGTGGTGTTCCGCAAGTGACCCGTTGCCGCCCGATGGGAACGACAGCGAGCGGGCGCGGCTTAGAGCGGTGCTTTCCCTGGAGTATTCCGTGCGCTTGATGTTCCCTTTCGCTCTCGCCGCGATCTTCGTTCTCGCCGGAGTAATGCTCGACAGCAATTACCAGCGCTCGACACCGGAGCCAACCTACGTACAGGGTACAGTCGTCGGATTCGAGCGCCGCCACGTCAAGCAGGTCTACCCCATATTTGAGTTCAAGGACGCGGACAATCACCTACACCGCGTCGTCAATTCATCCCAGCAGGCGGTCGTGCGATTGGCTAGCGGTGATGCCATTCCGATTGCCTACTCGCAATCTGACCCGCCACGGGCGAGGATCGACACGTTTTGGTTCAATCACCGCTGGTTGGTGGGTGGATTCATTGTTGCACTCACGCTCATGCTGGGTGCCCAGATGCGGCGTCGATCCGGCTCCCCCTGATCGCAATTCGAACTTCAACATTTACATCGCTAAAGGCATTGCTTAAGTATCAATCGGCGCTATACTTAAGGGCATGCTTAACAATAATGTCCGGCTCGATTTGACCTTTCAAGCGCTGGCCGATTCTACCCGGCGATCGATTTTGGCCCAGCTGACTCGCGGACCGAGCTCGGTCAGTAAGCTGGCTCGGCCATTGGCGATGTCGCTACCAGCTGTCATGCAGCATCTGGCGGTGCTCGAAGGTTCGGGGCTCGTGCGCTCGGCGAAAGTCGGCCGCGTGCGCACGTGCAGGATCGAGCCCAAGGCGCTGAGCCTGGCCGAACTGTGGATCAGTCAGCGACGTACGGAGTGGGAGCATCACTTCGATCGACTCGGCGAGTATCTGAACACCCTCGTCAAGACAGGAGGAAGCCATGGCAAAGACAAGTAGTGGTTCGCCGCGCTCGGTGGTACACGCGACGTTCTGCATCGAACGAACCTACTCGGCTTCTTCGGCGCAGGTATTCAAGGCGCTGACCGATCCGGCAGCCAAGACGAAGTGGTTCACGGGCGGCGACGGCTACACACTGCTCGCTCGCGAGATGGACGTGCGCCCAGGAGGCCGCGAGCATGTGCAGGGGCGCTGGGGCAGTGGCGTCGTTTCAACCTTTGATGCCCTTTACCACGATGTCGTAACGGACGCACGGATCGTCTATTCCTATGAGATGCACTTGGACGATCGCAAAATTTCGGTTTCTCTGGCCACATTGGAACTTGAATCTGCGGGTTTCGGGACCCGTCTCGTGATGACCGAGCAGGGAGCGTTTCTGGACGGCTATGACGACGCCGGTTCTCGCGAGCGCGGCTCCAATTTCTTGCTCGATGCGCTGGGAAGTTCGCTCAAATAGTGCATGGCGGTGGCCGTTTTGCCAATCCGTAATCGTTTGTTAGTCCCAGGTTGTTTTCAAAGGGAATCTGTATGTCGTTGACACTCTACGCTCACCCGTTTGCCGCCTATTGTTGGAAAGTGTTGATCGCCCTGTACGAGAATGCGACACCGTTTACCTATCGAGTGGTCGGGGACATGGCCGAACTCGAGTCGCTTTGGCCGATTAAGAAGTTTCCTCTTCTTCGGGACGGCGACGCGACGATTGTCGAATCCAGCGTCATCATTGAACATCTGATGCTTCGCTACCCGGGACCAACGCGACTGATTCCTGACGGAAGTGAGGCAGCTCTCAAGGTGCGCTTTATGGATCGGTTCTTTGACAACTATGTCTCGACGCCATTTCAGAAGTTGGTTTTGGATCGGATGAGAGCCGATGGCGAGCACGACGCCAAAGGCGTGGCAGAGGCCAGGGCGTTGTTGGACAGGGCCTATGGCTGGCTCGAAAATCAAGTCTCACAACAAGCATGGGCAGCTGGCAGCCACTTCACGATGGCGGATTGCGCGGCTGCTCCCGCGCTTTTCTATGCGGATTGGGTGCATCCAATCGGTCACCGATTCCCAGGCGTTTGCAACTTCCGCGCTCGACTACTTGCCCGACCATCGATTGCCCGCACAGTCGAAGAGGCGCGGCCCTACCGCAAATTATTCCCGTTGGGCGCCCCCGATCAAGACTAGCAATGAGGGACCATCGGAAGTTTGGCTTTCGGCGCGTACAATATGGAACGGTGGTCAAGCTCAACGCCAGGTAGGGCCATAGTCAGACGGGGGAAGCGATGCCAAAACGGAAGCGAAAACGTGCCGTCGGATCGTTGCCGCACGCCTATGAAGTGAAGGCGGAAATCTCCAATGCGACGCTCGCGAAGGCGAAGTCGGCGCTCACGCTGCAAATCTATCGCAAGGATCTCAAACTCGGTGAGCTACAGATCGGCCGCGGATCGCTGTTCTGGGCAGGCGCACGGCGCCAGTCGGCGAAGAGGATTCACTGGGGAAGATTTGCGGAGATGATGGATCGATTGGCATACGAGGATCCCTGACACCCGACTGCACATGCTGCGTCGTAGTGCGCTGCTATGCGAGAGGGCTGCGACGATAATGGCAGTGCAAATCGCCGCAGTCAGGACCGCATCTTGTCCCTCGACCCTTCTTCCCAGGTCTTATGCCTAGGGACAGCTGGCGGAGATCATCTTGACCGCCGTCACTTTCATCGTGTGAGTTTTATCCTTTCCAGGGACCGCGACGCCAGTGATTTCGACCTTATGGCCCAGATGCGGAGCGAGGTTTGCGGTCGTCTCCGCAATCACGACCTCCTTGGGTCCTTTCTCCAAATTTGTGAGCTTGAAGGTTCCGGCATCATCTCCCTTGGCCAGACACCCGGTCATGCTGTGCTCCGGGGGCGCACCCTGGGCTTCGGCGCGAACTCCGAAACCCGCTACACAGGCAGTGAACGACAACAGAACAATGAGATTTTTCATGTGAGACCCCTTGTTTAACTGCAGATCCAGATGCCGAACATCGCGGCCGCCGAGTAAAGTGTGGGGCAACGCGCCCCTTAAGTCACTGGTCTAATTGCTATGCACCTCTCTCGCGCCGCCGGTACCCGCCGGAACGGTGGGTCCGTCCAAGCTGATCCTTAAATTCTTGAAGTTCAAGAGCGCGTTGTAGAGCATGCGAAATTCACCAAAGTTCTGCCACCGATAAATGGGATTCGTGGCAAACATCAGCACCTGCCCCGAATCAACCGCTGATAGCACGATGGCGGGGCGATCCTTGATCTCGTCGGCGCCGTTCATGAAGCCGCTGAGCACGCTCTTCTCACCACCCGGAAACTCCATCA
>Ga0210398_10001106_pt1 | contig 28883 bp, 26 predicted proteins | sample IncBWC4OmetaG_FD_161047 | JGI IMG/M metagenome (GOLD analysis project Ga0210398, IMG submission 161047) | Forest soil microbial communities from Barre Woods Harvard Forest LTER site, Petersham, Massachusetts, United States - Inc-BW-C-4-O | ecosystem: Environmental > Terrestrial > Soil >... | reverse complement strand
TCGAGGCCGACACGCTCGACGACCCCGATCTCATCGTCGGCCCCAACGCCATGAAAAACGCGCTGCGCGAGGCGTCGTTTCTCGACATCGTCTACACCTTCGGCGTGCAAAATCCCGGCGCCGTAACATTGCAGAACTTCCCGAACTGGATGCGGCGGATGCACCGGCGCAACGGCGCCAATCTCGAGGAGCTGATCGACCTTGCGGCCATCGACATCCTGCGCGATCGCGAGCGCGGCGTGCCGCGCTACAACCGATTCCGGAAACTGTTCCACAAGCCGCCGGTGCGCTCGTTCGAACAGATGACCAGCGATCCGCAACTGGCCAAGACCCTGCGCGAGGTCTACGGCCATCCCGACAAGGTGGACCTGATGGTCGGCATGTATGCCGAGGAGCCGCCCGAGCTGTTCGGCTTCAGCGACACCGCGTTCCGTGTCTTCATCCTGATGGCGTCACGCCGGCTCAAGAGCGACCGCTTCTACACCGACGACTATACGGCCGCGGTCTATACCCAGGCCGGCATCGACTGGATCGACAACAACAACATGACCACCGTGCTGCTGCGGCACTTCCCCGAGCTGACGCCGATCCTGCAGCGCACGGCCAATGCGTTCGCGCCGTGGAAAGTGTCGTAACGGCCGGTCGCGCCGGTCGTTGATCGCCGGCGCCCGGAACGCCTGCCGCGCCGCGCCGGCCAATCCTGTATTGCCGCACGCGGCTGTGGCACGATATTTAATCAGACCTGGACTGGATGGCATGGCGCGTATAGGGCTTAGGCCGCCCTCGACGCGACCCCCCATGCGAAAGAGACCTGTCAGTGAGCGATTCACCCCACATTTCCCCGGACGATTCTCGGCGGGCAAGATTGACACAGTTGAGGGAGCTGGGGATCAACCCCTATCCTACCCGATATTCCCGCAGCCATCGCGCTGCGGATATTCATAACCAATTCTCCGACCTTGCAGCCGGAAGCGGAACGGAAACTTCCGTGAGTGTAGCCGGACGCGTGTCTGCCATCCGCAACAGCGGTATGTTCGTCGATATCGGTGACGATTCGGGCAAACTGCAATTATATTTCGACCTCAAAAATTTGAAGAACAGTCTCCGCGACATTCTTGGAGGCCTGGATCTCGGAGACTTTATCGGTGTGGCCGGCACGGTTCGCCGCACCAAACGCGGTGAGCTGACCATCGACGTCGTCGACGCCGAATTCCTTGCGAAGGCGTTGCGAGCGCCTCCGGAAAAATATCATGGACTTGCGGATTTGGAGACCCGATACCGCAAACGATATCTTGATCTTTTGGCCAATCAGGACGCGCGTGAATTGCTTCGCACCCGCGCCCGCGTGGTGTCCTCGATACGACGATTTTTCGAGAAAAACGGCTTCGTCGAAGTTGAGACACCGATGTTGCAGCATTTGTATGGCGGCGCGACCGCCAAGCCGTTCGTGACGCACCACAATGCTTTAGACATGGATCTTTATTTGCGAATTGCGCCCGAGCTTTATCTGAAGCGACTGCTGGTCGGCGGTTTGTCGGATCGCATTTTCGAAATCAACCGTAATTTCAGGAATGAAGGGCTTTCGACTCGTCACAATCCGGAATTTACGATGCTGGAAGCATACGAGGCGTACGCAGACTATGCACGGATGATGGAATTATTCGAGGCCATGGTGCAAGAATGCTGCCTCAGCGTCCTCGGCAATACGACGGTGTCCTTTCACGATCAAACGGTTGATCTTAAGCCTCCCTTTCGTCGTCTGAGCATGGTCGATGCGGCCAGCGAAGCCCTCGGCGAGGACTTACGGCTCATGACCGACGATGCCAAGACGCGTCGGCTTGTTTCCCGACGCTTGGGCCGCGACGTGGCTCCGGACCTTGTTTGGGGCGAAGCCATCGAGGAGCTTTTTGCCGAAACGATCGAGAGCACGATTGTCGAGCCAACGCATGTCACCGACTTTCCCTCGATCATATCGCCGCTGGCAAAACCCTCTCCGAAGGATGAGCGCATCGCCGAGCGCTTTGAGACGATTTGCTTCGGCATGGAGATAGCGAATGCATTTTCCGAAATGAACGACCCCCTTGCGCAACGCAAGATACTCGAGGCCCAGATCAAGGCCGCGCGCGAACACGGCGAGCTCGATCGCGTTCTCGACAGCGATTTTCTCGAGGCGCTCGAATACGGCATGCCTCCAGCGGGCGGACTTGGCGTCGGCATCGACCGGCTGGTCATGATATTGACCGGCTCGACCTCGATCCGAGAAGTCATTGCATTTCCGACGTTACGGCCGCGCGCCGATTGATCGTGCTTGCGGCAACGTTATCCGATCGTGGGCTGTGTCATCTCGCACCCGCTGGATGCGGGGTACGACAACCCAACCTCAGTGCGCGACAGCGCCGGTTGCTTGCCCGCGCCGCGTGAATAGCAGCAGCCCGGCGGCCAGCAGCAGCAACACTCCGAGCACCGCGAAGGTGTCGGCATAGGCCATGATCATGGATTGCGTGCGCACGATGTTGCCGAGCGCGACAATAGCCTTACGCTGGGCCGTTGCGGCATCGCTGACGCCATGACTCATGAAATAGGCGGCGAGATCGTTCAGCCGTTCCCGGACGCTGTCCCGAAATAGCGTCACGTCGCTGCCGATGACGTTGGAATGGAATTGCTCGCGCTTGGTCGCGATGGTCGCCAACAAAGCGGTGCCGAAAGCGCCACCGAGATTGCGCAGCATGTTGAACACGCCGGACGCCGCGCCGGATTCCTGCCGCGCGATGCCAACCATGGCGATGCTGGTCAGCGGCGTAAGCACCACCGCCTGGCCGACCGAGCGCACGATATTGGGAATCCACAATTGATCGCCGGCGTAATCGGGCGACATATAGGCGTTCATGAAGCAGCTGACCGCGAATACGCCAAGCCCGCACATCACCATGAGCCGGGCATCGATTCTCGCCATCAGCCAGGGCACGAACGGAATAATCAGAAGCTGCGGCAGGCCGGTCCAAGCCAACACAAGGCCTATCTGCTCGGCGTTGTAGCCGAACACCTGACCGAGATATTGCGGCAGGATGTAAACGGTGCCGTAGAGCGCGAAACCGACGATGACGTTTGTCAGCGTACCGAAACCGAAATTGCGCCGGCCCAAGAGCCTGAGATTGACGGCCGGATTGGCCGACGTGAGCTCGATCCAGACGAACAGCGACAGAAAGACGACAGCGATCAGCGACAGCCGCACAATCAATACGGAGTCGAACCAGCCATCTTTGTTGCCCTCGTCGAGCACGGTCTGCAGGGCCGTGAGCCCGATGGCCATCGCGCCGATGCCAAACCAGTCGCCGTGCTCAAGAAGAGAAAGCCGCATCGGCTCGCGCTCGAGCGTCAGCCAAAGGATCGCGACCATGCCGATGCCGGGAACCAGATTGACGAAGAAGATGTATTGCCAGCCATAGGTTTCGGTCAGATAGCCGCCGATGGTCGGCCCGATCGCGGGTGCGAAAGTCGCGGTGAGCGCATATAGCGCCAGACCGATCGGCTGTTGCGGCTTCGGCAGCTTGGTCAGCACCAGGGTGAAAGCCATGGGGATCAGCACGCCGCCGGTGAATCCTTGCAGCGCCCGCAGAACGATCATCTGGCCGAGATTGTGCGCGAAGGCACAGGCCACGGAGAAGGTCAGGAACAGAACGGTGTTGACGATGAGATAGCGCCGGAACGAGAAAACGCGGCTAAGATAGTCGCACAGCGGAATGACAATGATCTCGCCGATGAGATACGCGGTCGAGATCCAGGCGCCGTTGTCGACCCCGGTCCCGATCCCGCCCTCGATATAGAGGAGCGACGCGTTGGTGATCTGGATGTTCAGCACCGCCATGAAAGCGCCAAGCAGCGCCCCGAGCACCATTGCCCAGGTCGTGATACTCGCTCGATCGGCCGAGGCGCGAGGCCCCGCAATTGCATCCAACATGGCCATGACGCATGCCTTCGTGCCCCGCTCTCAGTGTACGGCCGCGGACCGCACCAGGCGGGCGCCGGAAGCCGGCACCTTGGTATCGACGGTCGCGGTGACGGACATGCCGGGCCGAAGCTCGCCGCGCAGCGGATCGTTCGGATCGATCGCGATCTTTACCGGGATGCGCTGCACGATCTTGGTAAAGTTTCCCGTGGCGTTGTCGGGCGGCAGCAGCGCAAATTCCTCGCCGCTGGCAGGCGCGATGCTGTCGACATGGCCTTTGACGGTCGCCCCCGAATAGGTGTCGACCACGATGCTGACCGGCGCGCCTTTGCGGATGCCGGCAAGTTGCGTTTCCTCGAAATTTGCGACCACATACACCGCAGCGAGCGGCACCACGGCCATGAGCTGGGTGCCGGCCTGCACGTACTCACCGACGCGCAAGCTACGATCACCGACGACGCCGTCGATCGGCGCAATGATGTTGGTATAGCCGAGGTTCAATTGCGCCTGCTCCTGCACGGCTTGAAAATGCTGCAAGGTCGCCTTGTCTTTGGCGAGCTGCGCCTTCAGCACGCCGACCTGTTCATCGGCGGCCGTGACTGCAGCCGTGTCGCGCGTCAGCGCGGCTTGCGCGGTGTCGCGCTTCGATGCCGCCTGCTGCGCCAATTCCACGCTGGCGCCGCCGATTTTGGCGAGGCTGTCGAAACGGGTGTTCTCCTGCTCCGCATACGTCAAATTGGCCTGGTCGACCGCAACGGTGGCGCGGGCCTGCGCGATGACAGCCTGCTGTTGTGCAAGCTCGGCCGTGACGTTTTCAATATCGGCCTGCGCGGTCGCCACGTCGGCCTTGGCCTGGTCGAGGGACGCGACATAGTCGCGGTCATCGATCTTGGCGAGCAGCTGGGCGGCCTTCACCGGCTGATTATCTTCGACCAGCACCGCGCTCAAATAGCCTGACACCTTGGGAGCGATGATCGTGGAATCGGCCTGCACATAGGCATCGTCGGTCGATTCCAGGAAACGTCCGACCACCCAGTAGTAGCCGCCATAGGCGGCCGTGGCGGCGATCAAAAGCAGCGCAATCCCGAGCGTCAGGATCAGGCGCGGACTGCGCCGGTGCGCTACAATCTTGCGCGGCAACGGCTCCCGGAATGCAACCGGCACCAATATTTCGTCGCTGACCGCGAGGTCACGATCGACGTCAATTTTCGCAAGGCTCGTCGTGTCGGACATTGGGCCACCGCATCCGTTCCATCTTACAGCCGTCAGACGCGATCAATGCTCTCGATCGATGTTTTTCTGCTGTTTGATGGGCTGCATGACGAGGTCGATTGTCGACACCACGGTGAGGCCGACGATTGCCAGGAAAAGCAATACCTGAGTCGATTCGCCGAACATGTGTTCCTCCATCATTGGAAGGTCTCATGGGTGAACATAAATAGCTGACGTGTCGGCGCCATTAAATTGGCGTTCAGGAAACTAAATTCGTTTTTATGTGACCGGTGGTACCCCTGCTCATGGGAGGAGCCTGAATGTCGGCGCAAGTGACCGCGCCGTCGTCGCGCAATCCATAAACACGTCTCCGTGAAACCCTCTTGAACAGCAGTAAGGCCGACAGTGGCTTGGCCGCATCGATTATTCAATTTTCATGAACGCAGTGATGAAAAAATATTTAATTGAGGATCACCTGCATCGAACACATCTCCCGATCACCGAACAGCATGGCGTCTCGCCGTTGTTTGTTACGAAGCTCAGGAGAAAGATCATGATCAACAAGGCCAAGCTTACATTGATCGCCGCGATTGCGGCGTCGAGCATCGCGCTGCCCGCGGCCGCACTGGCGCAGAGCGCCTACACGACAGGCACCGCGGCGAGCAGAGTTGCCGCCGGTTACCCGTCGCCATATGGAGGCGGCCTCTACGCCTACGCCCCGGGCCATTTTGAGGCCACTGCGCCCAGGGACGTGCATCGCAAATAGCCGCTTTAGGGCACCATCAAGTCATTGAGATCCCCGGCGTCCCTGCCGGGGATCTCGGCTTGAGTTGCCCGACCAGGGGCGGCAGGACTTGGTCCACTTTCATTTTGACTCCAAAAACGTCAATATTCACGGCGGTTCTTGAAGTCATCATCTGGGCAAGATCGGTCCTAAACGATGGGGTCGCGCCTTGATCACGAAGGTCGTGCTCGGAGCCGTCATTGTCGTTGCCGCGCTGAGCGGCGATGCGTGGGCTGCGGAACAGACCGCCGCCACGCTGACGCCGAAAGTGCTGGCGGAAATCGCGCAGGTCGAGGCCGAGATCGACCGCATCGAGGCGCAGACGCGCGAGCGGCTGGCCACGCCGCCGGACAACCAGGTCCAGCAAATCGAGCTGCTCGGCAAGGCGATGTTGTATGACAAGCAGCTCTCGGTGAATCGCAATGAAGCCTGTGCATTCTGTCATATGCCGGAAACGGGCTTCACCGGTCCGGTGTCGGAGCTGAACCGGACGACCGGTTCTTATCCGGGCTCCGTGCGCACGCGATATAGCGAACGCAAGCCGCAGACGCACGCTTACGCGCCGCTCGCGCCCGTGCTGCACTACAATCCCGGTCAGGGCGATCTGGTCGGCGGCAATTTTTGGGACATGCGCGCGACTGGCCGCCGCCTCGGCAATCCGGCGGCCGAACAGGCGGAGGGGCCGCCGACCAATCCCGTTGAAATGGGCCTCCCCGATATTGCCTGCGCGGTGTACCGCGCCTCGCAGCAGCCGTATCGCGCTCTGTTCGAACAAGTTTGGGGCCGGCAGGCTTTCGCGATCGCGTGGCCGACGAACGTGGAGCAGGTCTGTGACCGGGCGGGGCCGCCGCCCGCCGACGACCCGCTGCCGGTCCATCTCGGCCAGACGGATCGCGGCCGCGCCGGCGCGACCTTCGATCAAATGGCACAGGCCATCGCCAGCTACGAGGCCTCTGCCGAAGTGACGACCTTTACCTCGAAATACGATGCCGTGCTCGCCGGCAAGGCGCAGTTCACGCCGCAAGAGCAAGAGGGCTACGATTTGTTTCGCGGCAAAGCGCAATGCAACGCCTGTCATCGCGACGGCGGCCCCGGCGAGGATCCGCTGTTTACCGATTTCACCGCCAGCAATATCGGCGTCCCTGCCAATCCACGGCTGCCTTACTATGTGGAGAATATTCCCGACGCGCTGGGCTATGTCGCCAATACGGCAGGACTATCGTTCGTCGATGGCGGCGTCGGCAGCTTCCTCACCAAGGGGCATCCGCTGAGCCAGCCGTCGGTGGCGGATGCACGATGGGTCAAGTTCGCGCCGGGCAACCAGGCGCGCTTTCAGGTGCCGACGCTGCGCAACGTGGACAAGCGGCCATATCCCGCCTTCGTGAAGGCCTATGGACACAATGGATACTTCACCAGCTTGAAATCGATCGTTCATTTCTACAACACGCGAGATGCCCTGCGCCGCTGTCAGGCCAACGATCCAGGCGAAGGCACAACGTGCTGGCCCGCGCCGGAATCGACCGACAACATCAACACCAATCGCGTCGGGCGGCTGGGCCTCTCGAATGCAGAGGAAGATGCACTGGTGAGTTTCATGCAGACGCTGACGGACGGCTTCACGCCTCGCGATCAGCGCTAGCCACCGCTCCGAATTGAGGCCTCAGCATTGAGCCGAGTACTCGGGTCACTCAGCCTGCACTTGGACCGGAGCCCCGTGCTGCCCGGCCGTCCCGGGGGCAATCACCAGGTAACGCCGCGGGCTCTGGTCCTCGCCGCGCACCAACTGACGGATCGGCCCGATCGCGTTGACGACGGCCGCTCCCGCTGGATTCGTCATGAAGCCTTGCAGCGGCTGGAGCGCGCCGTCGCCGGTCGCGTCGCTCGCCAGCGCCAGCACGTAAGGTTTTCCCGGCTCGAGCCCGGTGACCGCAGCTTCCAGCACCTGCACAAGGCCCTGGTCGGACAGCGAAACGCTGGTGAGCTTTTTTTGCTCATTGCGGCCCGGTGCCGCGAGCCAAAGTTGCGTCGACTGGCCGGCGAGCGCGAGTGGTTGCAGATTCTCTTTTCCAGCTTGGTCGGGCACGACCGACGTCGTTCTTGTTGCCGCATTGCCGCCCTCGCTTTCCGCGGGAATTGCGTTCGGCACGTAGACGAGCGCCTGCGGGGCCTGGCCCACCGGGCTCTCCGCGATCACCTTGTTAGAGAGCGTGTCGACCACCGCGATCTTGTCCTCGTTCTCCAGGCCGACATAGACGCGCGTGCCATCCCCCGAGGGCCAGATGCCGTGCGGCAGCTTGCCGGTCGGGATCGTTGCGACCTTGGCAAAGTCGTCGGTGCGAAACACCTGAATCTCGTTGAGCCCGCCCACGGTGATATAGGCGAACATGCCATTGGCGTTGCGCACGATGTTGACGTGATTGGTGATCGGACCGGTATCGAGCGTTTTCAGGAGTGAGAAGGGAGGCTGCGCGTCGAAGACCTGGGTCTTGCCGGTGTCCTTCAAGGTGAACCAGACCTGCTTGCCGTCGGGCGTGGCGGCGATGTTCGGGCAGAACGGGCTCGCCTGCTCCACCTTGCCGACGATCTTATGGTCGGCAACGGTTATGACGGCAGTCTGGGGGGCGAAGGACGAGCAGACGTAGCCGTATTTCCCGTCCGGCGAGAAGATCGTCATGCCGGGGCCGTTGGCAACGACGATGCGAGTCTTTTCTTCGTAGGTCGTGCCGTCGAGCACCGCGACGTAATTTTCCCCGCGCACCACCACCCAGACTTCCCTACCGTCCGGCGTGAAGAACGCCTCGTGCGGCGAGCGGCCGACGTAGGTCACGTGCTTGACCGCGTTGGTGGCGGTATCGATGAAGTTCACCGCATTCGAGCCGATCGCGACAACCGCGATGGTGTGATGATCGGGAGAGAACCCCATGCCATGCACCAGCAATTGGCCCTTGTAGAGCGGGCTCAGGTTGGCCGGCAGCGGATCGCCCAGGTGGATCGCGCCGACGAGCGTGTTGCTGGCGGGATCGGTGACGGAGACCGTGTTCGAGAATTGCTCGGCGGAATAGACGCGGTCGCGATGGCTTATCGGAATGTCGGGATCGCTCGCGGCCGCCGGAGCCTGTCCGGCGCAGGCATGGTGCGCGCCCGCGAGAGCCGTCGTAGCCAGTAGTGCCGTCAACATCAAACTGCGTTTCATTTGAAGTCTCCTCGCTGCACATAGGCGTCGCCCGCGCCTGTCCGATCGGCTTGCCCCGCCGGCAACGGTTGGCCCAGCGCGAGATGCATTGCGGCGATCTCCTGCAGCTGGGTCACGATGATTTCCTGGGCCATGCGCTTAAGCTGCTCGTTCTGCCCGTAACTCAGCTCGGCCCGTGCCATCTCGATCGCGCCCTGATGGTGCGGGACCATCATCGCGACGAAATCGGAATCGACGTCGCCAGACGGGCGGATACCCATGTCGATCATCATTTTCGTCATCGCGGCGACGTTGTCGGCGAGATACGGCGCCTCTGCGGCGGGAGCGGAACGAAAGGGCGTCGCGCAGATCGCAGCGATATAGCTCGCGAGAGACTGCGGCTGCGCCGAGCAGGCGACGAGCGATCCGACGGCAAGACACACGGCAAGCAACGCCACTCGTGCGCCGATCGGCGAACGATGTGGCGTGGGCGAAACGATGCGCCATGCGGGGAACATGACCCACCTATCGGTTGGGGCTGTACCGCTGCGTGCTGTTCTCGCGAACGCGCAGAACAGGCCAAGGTTCCGCCCGGAAACCGTAAAATTTCTTCGGAGTCCCAATCGCAAGCTAAATTCGAATTACATCAGTCACTTGAGCGGACTGCAGCCGCTATTGAAGATCGTCCCATCGCTAGTAGAGGTGCAGTCCTGCCAATTATGCGTGCTGAATTCTGCGGTTCCGGGACTTCGCGCTCGCGGAAATCTTCAATTTACGTGCGGGCAGGCAATTTCCACCGTGCAACCGGGGCCAGCGGAAATATTAAACCGGAAGCCGTGCAATTTGATGATCGCGGCGACCATGCTCAAGCCGATGCCGAGGCCTTTGATGTTTCGACTTTTGTCCGAGCGATAGAAGCGCTGAGTGACGGCTTCCCGCTCTGCCTCGGAGATGCCGGGTCCGGTGTCCCTCACCCGGATGACAGTCTCGCCATTCTGGTGAAGCAATGCTAGACCCACGCTGCCGCCTTCGGGAGTGAATTTCACGGCGTTGTCGACCAGATTGGCAACGGCCTCGAAAAGCAGATCGCGGTCGCCGCGCACAGCCGCACCATCGGGCGCTTCGACGCGAAGGATGACACCCTTGTTCTCGGCGATCGGATCGTAGAGATCGACCGCTTCGCAAATCAGAGGAACGAGGTGGACCTCGCTAAATCCTTCACGCCGCCGACTGTGCTCGATTTCCGTAATGCGCAACAGCGCCGTGATGGTGGTCAGCGATTGGTCGAGACCCGCGATTGCCTGATCGGCAACGGCGCGCAATTCCTCCAGCGTCGCGGCGTGCTCGCGGCCGCGCTCGAGGCGTATGCGGACGCGGGTGAGCGGCGTGCGCAGGTCATGCGCGATGTTGTCGCCGACCACCTTCGCCTCCTGGAGGGCTTCCTCCAGCAGCGCGGCGCGCACCGCTGCAGTTATCTGCGTCGCTACGCCCCGATAACCGAGGAAACGTCCTTCCGAATCAAACAGGGGCTTGCCGCTCGCGGCAATATAGACTTCGGAGCCGTCCCTGCTGGCGGCTTTGTACCTGAAGTCGCGAAATGGTTTGTGCGCATCGAGGTCTGCCATGTGCAGGCGCCACTTTTCCGGCTCCTCCTCGAGGTCGCGAGCGAAATCCCATCGCAGCATGCCTATCCGGCTGTTGGGCAAGACGCCGATTTTGTCGAGGAGTTGCTCGGACACAAGGTGAGCGATGAAACGGTGATCCGGGCCGGTCTCCCATAGCCAATCGGACGCCGATTCGGTGAAATCGCGGAATCGCTGCTCGCTCTCGCGAAGCGCGTCTTCGGCCCGCTTCTGGTCTTCGATGTCGGTATCGGTGCCGTACCATTTTACGATGTTGCCGAGCTCGTCACGCAGCGGCTGGGCACGGCTCAGGAACCAGCGATATTCTCCGTTCGCCTGGCGAACGCGTTCTATGTTCTCATACGGAGTGCCGGTTTCCACGGCGACGCGCCACTTATCCGCCACTGCTGCGCGCTCGTCCGGATGAAGCACGTTGATCCATTCGGAGCCCTGTAGATCGTCCAAGGAGAGGCCGATTTCCTCCCAACGCTGATTGATGAAATCCAGAGTGCCGTCAGGCAACGCGGTCCAGACCAGCGCCGGAATCGTTTTGACGGCGAGCCGAAGCTCCCGTTCCGCCTGCTTTGCCAGTGCTTCGGCCTGAAGCGACAGGATCAACAGGAAGATTCCGGAAACGCAGAACGCGACGATGGCGACAATGATGGCGAGCACCTCCGGCGACAGCGCCGGCGCGCCGGCGGCCGCTCCGGGGTACGGCAACAGCGTCAAGCCTGCCATGGCCGTGTAGTGCATTCCCGAAACCGCGAGGCCGAGGACGATCGCCGACAGGATCAGCGGCGGCCGTCTGCCGCGGCCGGTCGCCAGCCACAGCGCCAAACCGGACGCCGCGATCGCGATCGCCATGCTCGCGGCGACGTAGTAGCGATCGTGCATCATGTAGGCGCTGGTGGAAAGCGCGCTCATGCCGACGTAGTGCATGGTGAAAATGCCGCCGCCCATCAGGCATGCGGACAGCGTCAAGCGTAGCAGCGTGAACGGCCCAGAGCTAGCCGCATAAACTGCGGCGCCGACTACGACGACGCAGACCAGAAACGACAGCAGAGTCGGGAATACCAGATAGTCGACCGGAAACGGCATGCGCGCCGCCAGCATGCCGACGAAGTGCATGGTCCAGATGGCGACGGCCAGCGAGAAGGCCGCGCCGGCCAGAAGCAAGCGCCGCCGCATGCCGGCGGCGGCGCCGATTTGCACCGCCAGACTCAAGCCGACATAGGCGCCCTGAATCGCTACGACGATCGAGAGCAGGACAAGCCAGGTTTCGTAGGTCGCTGGCATTGCCGTCATAATCCTTCGCCAGGAGACGACGCTTAAGCCCATTCTCCAATGGGTCCTGGAGCCATTGGAGATGAGTTTGCGGCTGCCGCGAGACCGGGCTTCGCCGCCATCTCGCGGCGCCTGATGCCGGCAGCAACGGATAGGAGGGCGAAAACCACTGATACAACGTAGCTGCCGATCAAGGGGAGCAGCACGATGACAGCCAAATAAATATAGGCCGTCGTTGCGAGGTCGGCCTTAAGCCGGAGGCAAACGAAGGTCACCACCGCCAACGCAATAATTCCGCAGAACCACTGCGCAGCCGAACGCCGGAACGTTGCAATCTGGCTTGGCATCATCAGCCACGCTAGATGCCCCTAGCCTCGAGTGCTTGATATTAGAGCATTCTGGGGGAAGTCGGCAATTACCTTGCGGCTTCCGCGCAAGGGTGAAAGTATGGCACGATTCAACTTTGGGAACTCTCGATGACAGACCGCGAGCTTTCGGGCCTACACGGGTTGCCCAATTCATTCGGTTGAAATCGAATTGAATTTTTGTAATGGAATCAACCTATTTCCGGTCTTTCAGCGCGACGAGATAATCGACGATCGCAGGGACGTCCGACTCCTCGACCGGCGCCTTGTAAGTGCTGCGCATCTTCTCGACTTCGCTTTGCCATTCGGCGCGCGACAAAGCAGGTTGAGTCAGCACCATCCCGGCGGAATGGCAGGCAAGGCAATTGTTGTTGATTGCGTCTGCCTTGGCATCGCCGGGAAACATGCGCCCGGGATCGGGAAAGTTGACGTTGACCGAATGAAGCGTCACGCCGGCCGCGGTAATTGTCGAAGGGGCATCCGGCGCGTTCTCCGCCGCCAATGACGGCCGCGCAGCCGCTGCTGCGAGTGTCAACAGCCAAACGACAGCGAGAGCGGCGTTGCGGGGAAACGGTCGAGCCAAAAAGATCATGATATCCTCTCCTCTGTCTTGTCTTTTCACCTGTCTTGCCAGGTCAAGCGACCGCGAGCTGCATGCGCTCGATCACGTTGCGCATGAAACCTGCGCCGTTCCAGTTTGGCTCGGCCGGCTGGACCTCGCCCTTGGTATTGGCGGCGCGCACTTGCAAGGTCACGTTTCCAGACTGCGGGGTCGTTATCTGCGAGCTCCATTGGCGGAAACTATATTTGCCAACATCGTTGCCCAGCGCGGCCGGCTGCCAGCTGCGGCCATCGTCAACTGAAATCTCCACCCGCGACACCCCGCAGTCGCCGCCGAAAGCAATTCCTCGGATGGGCACGGATACGCCCGCCTTGACGATCGCGTGGTTTCGCACATTGGTGACGAAGGACCGCGGCAGCATGCGGTTGATCGGCACCGTCTTAAACCCGGTTTCGCCCGGCTTAACGTTGGCATAGGGCGTATCGGGAATACGATAAGCCGTTGCCATCCAGTAGTTTTGGTCAGGTTGGTCCAGCACTTCAATGTCGTTGAGCATTTTCACCCAATAAGTCGAATACCAGCCCGGCACGATCAAACGCAGCGGAAAGCCGTTCAGCACCGGCAATTGTTCGCCGTTCATCTGAAAGGCCAGCATCACCTCGCCGTCGCGCGCATGGTCGATGTCGAGCGACTTCATGAAGTCGGGCGCGCCGTCCACGACGGGCTGATCCAGGCCGTTGAAGCGGACCGCGACGGCACCTGCCTTCACGCCGGCACGATCCAATACGTCGCGCAGAGCCACACCGGTCCATCGTGCATTGCCCATGGCGCCGTTTTCCCATTGCCCACCCGCCACACGAGGCTGGAACAGACCGCGGGAATTGCCGGAGCATTGATTCACCGCAGCCAGCTCGACCCTGGGCATCGCCAGAATATCCGTCATCGACAGCGACAGCGTCTTGTCGACATGTCCGCGCACGGCAATTTCGAATTTGGCAACGTCTACCTCTTGCGGAATCACGGCCCAGTGCCAACGCACGAAAAATTGGTCGTTCGGCGTGAACACGCCTTGATCAAAGACTTCGAAGGGCGTCTCCAGCAAAGGCGGCCGGCTGCGCTGGAGAATCATCGATTTCTTTTCAGGAAAGTCGGCCGTCAGGTCCCGCCGATCCGGGCCCCCGGGCAAGGCAAGTTCGACAAAACCGTCAGCCCAGGCTGGAAATGCGGCCGCCATTCCGCCGGCCATAATTGCGCTCTGCAGAAACCGGCGACGGGTCGTTGCGAATATGTTTTGATTGCCGACGCTCATGATGATGTCTCCTGTCTGCCACCATCGGAAGCCAAATCCACTGCCGTATAACATAATCCCGACCGCATAATTTCGTTACTTCATAAATTCGAATTTAGTTTTCTGAACGCCAATTTAATTTTGCCACGAGACTTGCACCCTATCTTTCCTCAAGAGGAACGCAGCGCGGCCGAGCTGATGGAACCGACGTTGCGCGAGCGATCGATAAGGAGGCAACAGTGTCAAAAGACCAGACCAGTTCTCGCGTTGGCTTTGTCGGGCTTGGTCAGATGGGCACGGCGATGGCGGCAAACCTTGCCGCCGCCGGGCATCGGGTGATCGCCTATATCCGCCATCCCGAACAAGCGGCCAGGCTTGCCGCGCTGGGTCTCGAGCCGACAGCAAATTTCGCCGATCTGTTCGGCTGCAATATCGTCATCAGCATGCTGCCGGATGACGCCGCCGTTCGCGAAATTGTATTCGGCCGCGAAGATGTCGGCCTCGATGGCCTCGCTGCGGGTCTGAGTCCCGGTTCCATTCATTTGTCGATGAGCACGATCAGCACGGCCGCCGCGTCCGAGCTGGCGAGTGAGCATGCGATTAACGGCCAGGGCTATGTCGCGGCGCCGGTGTTCGGGAACCCGGACGCCGCCAAAGCGCGCCAGCTTTACATGATCGTTGCCGGCGCGACCGCCGATGTCGAACGCTGCCGGCCGCTGTTCGACAATCTCGGTCAACGGACTTTTGTGGTCGGCAACGACCCGGCGCAGGCCAATCTGATCAAGCTCCTCGGCAATATGATGACGGCATCGACGTTGGAGATGCTCGGCGAAATCGTAGCGGTGCTGCGAAAACGCGGGGTCGATCCGGCGCCGTTCCTCGACATCATGACAAGCACGATGTTCGGCGGGCGGGCGCACAAGATCTACGGCGCAAAGATTGTGGCGGAGCAATACGCTCCCGGATTCCGCCTGCCCCTGGCGCTCAAGGATGTGCGCCTGGCGCTTGCCGAGGCGGATAGCGCGGGCGTCCCCATGCCGTCGGTCGATGTGGTGCGGGATCGGATGCTCACCGGGGTGGCCCGCGGCCACGCCGATCTCGATTGGTCGGTCCTCGGCCTCATCGCGGCCGAGGAGTCGGGAATTCACGATCTGCATCAACGCAAGGAAACAACGGTGTCATGACCCATCAAGCCGAAACTCTCGAAATCGAGACGTCCGCAATTGCGAATACGTCGCTTAAAGTGTCGCGTGTCGCCATCGGCACATGGGCTATCGGCGGCTGGATGTGGGGCGGCACTGACGAGGCCGAATCGATTTCCACCATCCGCTCGGCGCTCGACCACGGCATCAACGTCATCGACACGGCGCCGGCCTATGGCTTCGGTCGTTCCGAGGAGATCGTCGGCAAGGCGATCGCCAACGCTCACCTGCGAGACAAAGTGGTCATCGCCACCAAGGTTGGACTCGAATGGCAGGATGGAAAGGTGTTTCGTAATGCCAGCCGCGGCCGCATCATGCGGGAGATCGAAGACTCCTTGCGGCGGCTGCGAACCGACTACATCGACATCTATCAGGTTCATTGGCCCGATCCCCTCGTGGCGATCGAAGAAACCGCCGCGGCTATGCAAACGTTGTTCAGGCAGGGAAAAATCCGTGCCATCGGCGTCAGCAATTTCTCGGTCGAGCAGATGCAGCAGTTTCGCGCCGTAGCGCCGCTGCATGTGCTGCAGTCACCCTATAATCTGTTCGAGCGTGAGATCGAGGCCGACCTTTTGCCCTATTGCCGCAAGAACAACATCGCTACCTTCGGCTACGGCGCGCTGTGCCGAGGCCTTCTATCCGGAAGAATGCGTTCCGATACGGCGTTCGCCGGCGACGATCTGCGGCGCTCCGATCCAAAGTTCCGAGAGCCTCGGTTTGCGCAATATCTGGCGGCAGTGCAAAAGCTCGACCAACTCGCTCGGGAACGTTTCGGCGAGCGCGTCATTCAGCTTGCCGTGCGCTGGATGCTCGATCAAGGCATCACCACGGCGCTGTGGGGCGCCCGGCATCCGAGCCAGCTGGAACCCGTCGACGCGGTGACGGGCTGGAGGCTCGATACCGCGACCAAGGCCGAGATCGATCGGATCCTGCGCGAAACCATCGCCGATCCGGTTGGCCCGGAATTCATGGCCCCGCCGGCGCGCGCTTCGTGAAGAAGCGCGGATCGCCGAAATGGTGTTGCGCGATGAGCACGCGGCAACTCCGATCGGCAGCTTCCATAGTGAATTTGGCGTAACGCAGTCGCGGCCGAGCGTCGGTCATGAGCGTCGTCGATCATGCCGGAGTGCTCGAAAGTGAAGCAGGTGGGACTGATTTGCCGCCGTCGCATCGAGGACAAGCTTAAGAAAAGAGGGCGCACCGAAGCGCGCCCTGTTTTCCTTCATCGCGTCAGTAAGTCCCCCAACTGTACGTATCGGCAGCCGAGGAAGTCCGCGGCGAGACCTTGGCGAAAGCGTCGAGGCCGCTCTGCCGGTGGGCAATTTTGTTGTTCTGCTGGACAGCCTGTTCGTTGCTGAACGACAGCACGTTGCCCGTGCCGGCGTCCGGATCGAAGGACTGCGCCAATGCCGGCGTCGCCATGACGCTGGCGGTGAGAGCAACAATCGCAATGAGCTTCTTCATGGTCTTTCTCCTGGTTCGTGTTGACCTGCACCGTTTTGCGGGTGCGCAGCATCTGTCTGCACGATGCAAATAGGTTAGCGGCTTCGCCGCACCACTAAATTGCCTTTCAGAAAACTAAATTCGATTTCATCCAGACAGATTGGCAAGCAAATGCGATCGCGGCGGCGACGGTCGTTCAAAACATTACATTTTGTTTAGCCGAGCGAGCGGGCGTGGCGACGGCAGCTCCACGCGCGGCACCTGTCGAGACGCTGGATTCTAACAGCGAATTTAATGACCTAACAGGCAATTTAATGGAGCCGGCATCGCCGCGAGCTCATTATCCAATCTAGAGACCGCGCAATGAGAGTGGATGCGCGGGCAATGTGGAGACACGCGGTCATGACCCAAACGGCGGCATTACCGATTTTATCCGGCGAAGCCGGTCTCTCCCGGTATCTGGAAGAGATCAGGCGGTTCCCGATGCTGGAGCAGCAGGAAGAGTTCATGCTGGCCAAGCGCTGGCGCGAGCACAGTGACGACAATTCTGCACATAAGCTCGTCACCAGCCATTTGCGGCTCGTGGCCAAGATCGCCATGCGCTATCGCGGCTATGGCCTGCCGATCGCCGAGGTCATCTCCGAAGGCAATGTCGGGTTGATGCAGGCGGTCAAGCGCTTCGAGCCCGACAAGGGCTTCCGGCTGGCCACCTATGCCATGTGGTGGATCAAGGCCGCGATCCAGGAATACATCTTGCGCTCGTGGTCGCTGGTTAAGATGGGCACCACCGCCAACCAGAAGAAGCTGTTCTTCAACCTGCGCAAGGCCAAGAGCCGCATCTCGGCGCTGGACGAGGGCGACATGCGGCCCGATCAGGTCAAGCTGATCGCCAAGCGGCTCGGCGTCACCGAGCAGGACGTCATCGACATGAACCGCCGGCTCGGCGGCGACGCCTCGCTCAATGCGCCGATCCGCGAGGACGGCGATTCCGGCGAGTGGATGGATTGGCTGGTCGACGACAGCGCCAGCCAGGAGAGCCGGCTCGCCGAGTCCGAGCAGTCGGACAACCGGCACAAGGCCTTGGGCGAAGCTCTCACAGTGCTCAACGACCGCGAGCGCCGCATCTTCGAGGCGCGCCGGCTGGCCGACGATCCGATCACGCTGGAAGAGCTCGCCGACGAATTCGGCGTGTCGCGCGAGCGCGTCCGCCAGATCGAGGTGCGCGCCTTCGAGAAGGTGCAGAAGGCGGTCAGGCAACGAGTCGCAGCCATGCAAATGCCGGGAGCGGGTTCGAACACGGCGCCGGCATCGTGGGTAGCAGCTTTGTCAATGCCGCCAATCGATGGAAAATACTATGTTGTCGATGCATAATGGATGGAGGAATAATTCGCGCGACGGCGAAGCTGATGGCCGACGATCGTGGGCTCCGGCCGCCGTCGGCAACGAGACTGCCGCGCCAGTAGCTGAGAACGAGTCGATGCCCAGATTGCTTCTCATCGAGGATGACAAGGAAACGGCGGACGAGATCACGGCCGAGCTCGGCGATCGCGGCTTTGACGTGAGCTGGGCTGCAGACGGTATCGAAGGATTGGCCAAGGCGCGTTCGGGGGGAGCCGACGCCATGATCGTCGATCGCTTGCTGCCGGGAATGGATGGCCTCACCATCATCGAAACGCTGCGCAGCGAGGGTAATCGAACGCCGGTCCTGGTCTTGAGTGCGCTCGGCGCGGTGGACGAGCGAGTCCGCGGCTTGCGTTCCGGAGGCGACGACTATCTGACCAAGCCGTTCGCGACGGTCGAGCTCGTCGCACGAATTGAGGCGCTGCTGCGCCGGCCGACGGAAGGCCCGGATACGGTGCTGCGCGTCGGACCGCTCGAGCTCGATCTCATCAAGCGCACCGCCAAGCGTGGCGAGCGCAAGATTGAGCTTTTGCCGCGGGAATTTCGCCTGCTGGAATACATGATGCGCCGCAAAGATCAGATGCTGACGCGCGCCATGCTGCTGGAAGAGGTCTGGAACTACAAGTTCGTGCCCCAGACCAATCTCGTCGACGTTCACATGGGCCGGTTGCGGCACAAGGTGGATGAGCCGAACGAGCTGCCGATGATCACCAATGTGCGCGGCGTCGGGTTCATCCTCCGTGCGCCTGCCTGATTTCGTGCGCACCACCACGTTTCGCTCGACGCTCGTCATCGCCGGCGCGTTTGTGCTGTGCACGGTGGTGTTGTTCGGTTTCGTCTATTGGCAGACAGCCGCCTACATTACGTCTTCCTTCGATGCTCTGATCACCGGGGAGCTGCACATCTTTGCGGCCGAGCCACCGGAGCGCTGGCTTCCACACATCAAAGAGCGTTTGGATAACGATCCTCGCCGCGTCAGGATCGCGGGCTTGTTCGGTGCCGACGGTCATCGCATCGCGGGCAATCTCGAGAGCCTGCCCGGCGGTCTGACACCGGACGTTCCGGCTGACGCCGTGGTGGTTCGGGTCGACAGCCAGGGACATGAGACGGAGAAAGTGCGGCTGGCGATCGAGCGACTACCGGACGGAGAAATTCTTGCGATTGGCCGCAACATCGAAGAGGTCGCCGGGATTGCCAACATTGTCCGGCGTGCCCTTATGCTGGGCCTGCTACCGGCTTTCGGTCTGGCAGTCGTGATCGGGTTGGTGCTGAGCCTGCGGGCGCGCCGTCGCCTCTCGGAAGTCAACCGTCGAATCCGACGGATCGTGACCGGCGATTTGCGCGAGCGCCTGCCGGCACACGGAAGCAATGATCCATTCGATCAACTCGCCGTCAGCGTCAACCGGATGCTGGGCGAGATCGAAACTCTCATCCAAGAGATCGCCGGCGTCGGCAACGACATAGCCCATGACCTGCGAACGCCGCTCACCCGCGTGCGGGCACGCCTCGAGCGCGGGCGCGCGCGGGCCGCGACGCTGGACGAATTGCGGGCGGTTGTCGATCAATCCATCGCCGGCCTTGACCAATCGCTTGCCGTGGTCACGGCGCTGTTGCGCATTGCCGAGATCGAGCATAGCCGCCGGCTGGACGGATTTAGCCAAGTGCAGCTCGCCCCTCTGCTGCACGAGGTGGGCGATCTCTACGAGCCGATCGCCGAGGACAAACGTGTCACCCTTCAAGTCCAGGTCGCCGACGAGGCGACTGTCCACGGCGACCGCGATCTGCTTTTCGAGGCTGTCGCCAACCTGGTCGACAATGCGGTGAAATTCACTCCGGAAGGCGGGCGCGTGACCCTGGCGTTACTGCGCCGGGACGGCGAGAGCATTATCCAGGTGAAGGATACCGGCCCCGGCATCTCCGAGGCGGAGCGAGAAGCAGTGGTCAAGCGCTTCTATCGCTCCGATAAAAGCCGCAATACCGAGGGCCTGGGCCTGGGCCTGAGCCTGGTCGCCGCGATCGTCAAATTGCACGGTTTCCGCTTCACAATTGCGGCGGGGCCGGGTTGCACGGCGGAGATCGCCTTGTCCGTTGCATTGAAGTAAATTTAGCTTTCTGAACGAGAATTTAATGGCGCGTTGGGCCGCCATGCGCATCTGCACGGAAGATGCCCCCGCAGGTTTCCCGGACGTCAGAAGCCAACGGGCGAGCAGCAATAGAGGCATTGGAGTTGGCACATGAAATTGTCAACGATGGCGCTGGTCCTTTGCGCCAGTTTCAGCGTGAACGTCGAAGCGGCTCAAGCGGGGCTTTGCACGCAGCAGGCTGATCAGTTAGAGGCGGCCTTACGGCAATCTCCCGTGAGTCCCAACGCCAGCCTCACCGCACCCGAGACAATAGGAGCGAAGCTCGGTCATCAGCCGACTCCGGCCTCGGTCGAGGCCGCCGAGACGAGAGCACAGTCGCAAATTGCGTCCGTCATAGCGAAAGCCAAGGCGCTGGACGCCCAGGGGAAACATGCGGCCTGCATGCGCGCATTGACCGATGCCAAGCTGATATTTGGTCGGCAATAAGGATCGCAGTCGGGCGATGCGCTCGCACCTTCGCGTCGTGCCGCCCGCACTCGCCGGCGCCGTGTTTCGGTACACAGCCATTCGCGGCCGCAAGATCGCCTCGATTCCGGAAGGGTTGCCCGCCGACCTGCCCTGGGCCCTGAGCATCCTCCGTGGCGCCGCAGCGGCTCGCAAAGAGCGCGGATAAAATCGAATTTAGTTTCCTGAACGGCAATTTAATGGCGCCGGCAGGGCATCGGCTTATCTTTCCAACAGCGAGGTGATGCGCGCGGTCAAGCGCAAATCAGCGCCAACAAGAGATGTGCCATGACAGAACTTTTCACGATGATCGTTCTCGCGGCCAATATCGTCTTGGCGTCGGCTTTTGCCAGGTTCGCGCCCACCGCCGCCGCCGATCTCGCCACGGCGCATGAGCAATCTTTGGACGCCGACACATTCGAAGGTCGGGTAGCGGCAAGGATCCGCATGCGAGATGCGCGCAGCGTGGTCTCGCGTGACATCGGCGAGTCCGTCGGCGCGTATTGGGGAGCGCCTCTCTTCTAAAGGCGGTGTGATCGGCTCGTCAGTAATTCAACAATGGAGGCTACGGTGCGTCGTGAACTGATCGCCGCTACTCTGGCAACACTCCTCGGCTGCAATCCTGTCTTCGCCCAGGTTGGCGGGATTGGAAGTCCGACTCCCGGAATGGGAACGACCTCGCCATTTGGCATGAGCGCCGCGACCGGCAGCTCGGTCGGGCCCGCCGGCGTTCCCCTAGGCGCAACCGAGCTGGCAACGCCCGGATTGAGCCCGGCACCGCCTGGCACATTGGGATCAGGATTCACGATCTGCTCGGCCGTGGTCGGTGCTCCCACCACTAATGCGACTGGGACGTTCGACGGTGGGGGCATCGGAGCTTCAATGGACACATCACAAATGGGAATGGCCGGAACGAGCTCAACTTCTGGCTCTTGTAATCAAGCGTCTGGCGCAGGCAGCGCTGGCACCTTGCCGTCGACCACCTCAACGCCCGGTTCCAACGTGCTGCCGGGCATCGGCACGATTCCGATGGGTTCGACCGAGCTCAATAGAGGTGGCGTTAGCCCATCGCCTTGTCCGTTGAGCGGCCCCACCTTGCCAACCAACGGCAGCATTGCCGCGCAGGGTTCCTGCTGAGGCCCTTAAAGGAGGATCAGACGATGCGACGAAAGCCCATCATGGTCGCTGTCCTGTTGATCGTCGTCCTCGCCGGCGGCGGCGGATTCTCCTTGCTGCGGGGGTTGGCGTCGAAAAACTCCGCGGCGCCGGCAGCACCGCCGGTGCCGATCGTTGCCGGAACAGTCGCTCAGCACGACGTGCCGATCTATCTGACCGGCGTCGGCACCGTCGTCGCCTATAATACCGTGGTCGTGCGCAGCCAGATTCAGGGCCAGCTCGTCAGCATCAACTTCACGGAAGGCCAGGCCGTCCATAGCGGCGACCTGCTCGCCCAGATCGATCCGCGTCCCTATCAGGCTCAGATCGACCAGTTGACGGCGAACCGGGATCGCGATCAGGCGCAGCTGACCAATGCGCTGGCCAATCTCGACCGCTACAACTCGCTGGCGAAGACGGGCGACGCCACGCCGCAGCTTTTGGACACCCAGAAGGCGCAGGTGTCCCAGCTGCAGAACGCCGTCAAATCCGATTCAGCGCTCATCGATGCCGCCAACGTTCAACTCAGCTACACGCGACTGACGTCGCCCATCGACGGCATCGTCGGCATCCGTCAGATCGACATCGGCAACGTCATCCATCCGACCGATCCCAACGGGCTCGTCGTCGCGACGCAGATCGAGCCGATCTCGGTGATATTCACGCTGCCGGAGACCAACCTTCCGGAGATCCAGCAGCAGCAGGAGAAGACCAAGGCTCCGCTCACCGTTCTCGCTTATAGCCAGGACGGCAAGATCCAGCTGGACCAGGGCAAGCTCACGCTGGTCAACAACGAGATCCTGCAGACGACCGGCTCGATCCAGCTCAAGGCGGAGTTTCCCAACAAGGCGCATCGGCTGTGGCCGGGCGAGCTCATCAGCGCACGGCTGCTATTGGATACACGGCATGACGGCCTGACAGTTGCGGCGTCGGTTGTGCAACAAGGTCCACAGGGATCCTACGCCTACGTGATCAATCCCGACGGCTCGGTGGCGATCCGCCCCATCAAGGTCGCGCAGGTCAGCAATGGCCAGGCACTGATCGATTCAGGGCTGCAGGCCAACGAGCAGGTCGTAGTCGATGGACAGTACAAGCTGCAGCCCGGCACCCATGTTACGGCCCTGCACGGCCTGGCAGCCGAAGAAGCAGCTGCCCAAAGTGCGGAACAGGCGCCGATCCCATGAACATATCCGCACCGTTCATTCAGCGGCCGATCGCCACCGCTCTGGTGATGGTTGGCTTGTTGGTCGGCGGCCTCGTCACTTACCGGCTCCTGCCGGTGGCGGCGCTGCCCAACGTCAATTATCCGACGCTGCAGGTCACGGCGCAGCTGCCCGGCGCCGATCCGCAGACCATGGCGTCTTCGGTGGCAACGCCGCTGGAACTGCAATTCGGTGAAATCCCGGGCCTCGCTCAGATGACCTCCGCGAGCGCGCTCGGCTACACCCAGATTACCCTGCAATTCGACTTGAGTCGCGCCATCGACGGAACGGTCAGCGACACGCTGTCGGCGATCAATGCGGCGCAGGCGCAATTGCCGCCGAACATGCCGTATCCGCCCATGATCCGGAAGGTCAACCCGGCGGATACGCCGATCCTGGTGCTGGCGGTGACCTCGGACAGCCTGCCGCTGACCACCGTCGACGCCTTTGCGGAAAACATTCTGCTGCAAAAGATCTCGCAGATTCCCGGCGTCGGCCTGGTCGGCATCGGCGGTCAGCAGAAGCCCGCAATCCGCGTCCAAGTGGATCCGCAGGCGCTGGCGGCACGGAATATCAGTCTCGAGGACGTGCGCACGGTGCTCGGCGAGGCCAATGTCGATCTGCCCAAAGGCACGCTCAACAGCCCGCGCCAGACCTACACGCTCAACACGAACGACCAGCTGCTCCAGCCCGAACAATACGACAATCTGATCATCGCCTATCGCAACGGCGCGCCGGTGCGCATCCGCGACGTCGGCCGTGCCATCAGCGCGCCGGAGAACGACCTGATCGCGGGCTGGTTCAATCACCAGCGCGCGATCATCCTGGCCATCCAGCGCCAGCCCGGCGCCAACGTCATCCAGACGGTCGCGCGGATCAAAGCCATGCTGCCGGTGCTCGAGGCGTCGATTCCCGCCACGGCGAAGATATCGGTCATTTCCGACCGCACCCAAACCATTCGTGCTTCCGTCGCCGACGTGCAATTCACATTGCTCCTTACCGTGGCACTGGTCGTCATGGTGATCTTTCTGTTCCTGCGCAATTTCTGGGCGACGGTCATTCCCGCCGTCACGGTGCCGCTGTCGCTGATCGGCACCTTCGCCGTGCTCTACGAGTTCGGCTATAGCCTCGACAATCTGTCGCTGATGGCATTGTCGATCGCGGTTGGATTCGTCGTCGACGATGCCGTCGTGGTGATCGAGAACATCGTGCGGCATATGGAGGGAGGCGCCTCGCCGTTCGAGGCGGCGCTCAAGGGCGCCGGCGAGATCGGTTTCACCATCGTGTCCATTACCCTTTCGCTCATTGCCGTCTTCATCCCGCTGTTCCTGATGAGCGGCTATATCGGGCTACTGTTCCGCGAGTTCGCCGTCACGGTGAGCGTGGCGCTCGTCCTGTCGCTGCTGATCTCGCTGACGTTGACGCCGATGATGTGCGCGCGCCTGCTGAAACCCGAGACCAAGGAGCATGGCTGGCTGTACCGTTTCTTCGAACGCGGCTTCGACAATCTGCGCAATGCCTACGAGGCAGGCCTCAAAGTCGTGCTGCGGCACCGCTTTGCCACGCTGATGGTGATGCTCGGCACCGTCGCGCTCACCGGATATCTTTACGTCATCATTCCCAAGGGTTTCTTTCCGCAGCAGGACACCGGCATGATCATCGGTCTGTCGGAAGCGGCGCAGGACATTTCCTACCAAGCCATGACGCAACGCCAGCAGGCGTTGATCGACGCCGTGTTGCGGGACCCGGCCGTCGCCTCGGTCGGATCGGCAATCGGCGCCGGCGGCGGCACCACCACGGTCAATAACGGCCGCATGTTCATCGCGCTCAAGCCGCAGAACGAGCGTGTCGGGGTCGATCAGGTGATCGCGCGGCTGCGCGCCAACCTGGCCAAGATCCAGGGCATCACGCTCTACATGCAGGCGGCGCAGGACATCACCATCGGCGGGCGGGTGTCCAAGACCCAGTATCAATATACCCTGGACGACGCCGATCCCGGCGAGCTCAGTCATTGGGCGCCGCTGTTCCTCGACAAGATCAGAGCGATACCCGGCATCGCCGACGTCACCACCGATCAGATGAATGCCGGACCGCTGCTCGACATTACCATCAAGCGCGATGTCGCCGCGAGCTTCGGCATCCAGCCCTCGGCCATCGACAACACCCTCGACGACGCGTTCGGTCAGCGCATCGTGTCGACGATGTTCACCACTCTCAATCAGTACCACGTCGTGCTTGAGGTCAATCCGCAGTTCCAATACGGCCCTGAGGCGCTCAACAACATCTATGTCGCTTCATCGAGCGGACAACAGGTACCCTTGGCGACGCTGGTCGACACCGTCACCAAGGTGGCGCCGCTGGTCGTCAACCATCAGGGCCAATTCCCTTCAGTGACGATCTCGTTCAATCTTTTGCCCGGCACCGCGATCGGTCAGGCGGTCGCAGCCGTCCAACAGGTGGAAAAGCAGCTCGGCAAGCCACTGTCGCTGCAGACCAGCTTTCAGGGCAACGCGCAGGCCTTCACCGCGTCGCTGTCGAGCACGCCAATCCTGATCGCCGCGGCGCTGTTCGTCATCTACCTGATCCTCGGCGTCCTCTACGAGAGCCTGATCCACCCGATCACGATCATCTCGACCCTGCCATCGGCTGGCCTCGGCGCGCTGTTGCTGCTCATGGCGGTGCACTACGACCTGAGCGTGATCGCCATCGTCGGCATCATCCTGCTCATTGGCATCGTCAAGAAGAACGGCATCATGCTGGTCGATTTCGCCTTGCACACCGAACAGAACGAGGGCTTGACGGCTGAGGAATCGATCTACAAGGCCTGTGTGCTGCGCTTCCGGCCGATCCTGATGACCACGATGGCAGCGCTGCTCGGCGGTGTGCCGATGATGATCGGGACTGGCGCCGGCTCCGAGCTTCGCCAGCCGCTTGGCTATACCATCGTCGGCGGCTTGCTCGTGTCGCAATTGCTGACGCTCTACACGACGCCAGTCGTGTATATCTATCTTGATCGGTTAGGTCATCTTTTGGGCCGACTTCGGCACGGAAGAGGAAGCCAATCCCAGACGGTGGCTGCGCATTCAACTTCGTAAGCTCTGCGTGGGAGGCGCGCGTTCCCTACGCGGTCCAGTCGCTGAAGCGATCGGTGCGCGGTTCACTTGGCGTGGGCTTGTGCTATCTGGCCTACCAATTTGGCCCAATCCATATCCATCGCTGCATAGACCTCGCCGGCCTCGGGCCGCCCGTTGTCTTTGAGAATTTCGACCATCAGCGTCGCGTAGTCCGACAGTATGACGCCTGCCTGCAGCATGCGTAGCAGTCCAACCTGACGCTTGGTCTCACTGAACGTGCCGCAGGCATCCACAGCGACGTACGCATCGAGCCCTTTGCTGACGGCGGTCATGGCAGGAAGTGCCGCGCAGACTTCAAGCGAAAGTCCGGCAAAAATCAGCTTGTTGCGGCCGGTCGCTTCGATCGCGCCGGCGACGCGTGGATCGTCGTAAACGTTGACCGACGAACGGTCCATGATTTGCACCCCGGGCAAAGCTTCGACCAGTTCAGGAAACGTCGGTCCCCACATGCTGTCTCGCGCCGTCGTGGTTGCGACGATCGGAAGCTTGAGTGCCTTCGCGGCCTTCGCAAGGCCGACGACGTTATGCTTGAGCTCGGCGATCGGGTAGTCGCGCACTCCGCTCATGAGGCCGACTTGGTGATCGACAAGGACGAGCGCGGCGTTTTCGGATGTGAGGGGCTCGTAAGGGTGGGCTGGGTTGGACATGGCATTCTTCCCCGGAAAATGTTGGCTGCGGTGGCCGGCACGACGCGAAGGATACCCGAAGGCGATGCGCATCCAAACGGTGCGATTTGTCGGACCCGCGTCCCAGTTGTCGGCCGCCAATGTTCGTTTCAACCGGATCGCTGCTCCTCACCAGGTGACGCAATGGGCAGTAGCGGACATTATCGAACGGTTTAAATTTGATTTTCCGGCGCCGGGCTAACCGGGAGTCCTTCCGACAACGAATCGAGGAGTGAGCGAACCGCGGGGACCATCCCCCGCCTGGACGGGAAAATAGCGTGCATGAGTCCGGTATGAGCCTTGAGCGACGGCAGCAATCGGATGAGCGCACCGCCCTGCAAATCCTTCGCAACGATGAGCCGCGGAATAAGGACTGCACCAATCCCAAGCAGCGCCGCACGCCGTAGCGTAAAGAGATCGTCCGTTTGGAGGCGCGGCGAGTGTGTCAGTTCAGCGGGCTCGCCGTCTATGCCGAGGAAACGCCACGTCGAGCTCTCGCCGGCGCTCGCCATCGAAAGCGTCGGCATTCGTCCAATATCTTCGAGCGTTTGTGGTTTGCCGTGCACGGCAATCAGTTCGGGGCTGGCGGCCAGGATCATCTCGTCGGGCCCGAACGCGCGAATTACGAGATCGGAATCCTCCAGTGGTGGCTTGCGTACTCGCATAGCGATGTCGAGCCCTTCGTCGACGACGTCGACGCGGCGATTAGTGGCGTCGAGCGCGACACGCACCCGCGGATGTTTGGCGAGGAAGCCCGCGAGGATGTCGGCGACGCCGCCTTGTAGCAGGCCGGTGGGACAAGAGATGCGCACGAGCCCCTGTGGCGAGGCAAGAATCTGGCTCATGGCGTCTTTCGCCGCCTGCGCTTCATCGAGCAGCGCCAAGCAATGCCGATAGAACGTCTTGCCCGCTTCGGTGAGCGACAGACGCCGCGTCGTGCGGTTGATGAGGCGCACGCCAAGCTCGGTCTCCAGCGCGGCAATACGGCGGCTAAGCTTTGACGTCTGCAAGCCCAGTGCCCCTGCCGCAGCCGTGTAGGAGCCGAAGTCGACGACTTTGGCGAAGAAATAGAGGTTGTTGAGGTCTTGAACTGGGGTCATTACGACAGCCCTATTATTCTATTCAAGACAAATATGTATTCCAATTCCCAATCTGTCCATTGGATCGTTGCACAGATATGTGCTGCACCGGCAAATTGGCGGCCATGAGAATGACCGCAAGGCTTTAGCCTGGGTCAAACAGAGACAACGGCATCGGGCCGAGACCTGACTGCATCTATCCTTATGCGAAGGCGAAGCGGAACGTATGAGGCGGCATCGGCTTGCCGATCTTCCGCCACTCCCGCCATCGGCAAGTCGGAGGCGGGCGGACTCGAAAACACGGGATAAAAACCATGTCCTACAGCACATCGACCCTGATACTTCGCAATCTCCACGACGTATTCGGCGAGAACGACCCCGCACGTCGTCGCGCGGCCATTGACGAGCTCTACAACGAAGATGGCGTGTTCTACGACCCCAACAGCGGCGCCCATCGTGGCCGCGACGAGATCGACCGCGTAGCGGGTGTGATCAAGGCTACTCATCCTGACTTTCAATATCAGCCGATCGGCCAGCCCGAAGAGTTGGGCGACGCCGCACGGGTCCGGTGGGTGTCGGGTACGCCGGGCAAGGCGCCGGCCTACGCCGGGACTGATTTCCTCATTGCCCGGAACGGCCGGATTGCCGCCGTCTATCTCTTTTTCGATGGCTCTGGCGATGCCACGGCCTCGAAGCAAGTCCTCAATCCGCCCATCTTGGGCAAGGAGCGACCATGAGTGACTCGCGCAATCCGCACGCCGGTATCGAAGCTTTGTTGA
>Ga0210398_10001105_pt1 | contig 28885 bp, 27 predicted proteins | sample IncBWC4OmetaG_FD_161047 | JGI IMG/M metagenome (GOLD analysis project Ga0210398, IMG submission 161047) | Forest soil microbial communities from Barre Woods Harvard Forest LTER site, Petersham, Massachusetts, United States - Inc-BW-C-4-O | ecosystem: Environmental > Terrestrial > Soil >... | reverse complement strand
GATCGCGGCCGATTCACCGCCCAGCCTCGATGCTCATCGCGAGGAAACCTACGCGACGGTGCAATCCATGGCGCCGTATTACTCGGTGCTGATCCGCGTCAACCCGGAGAACCCGTCCTCGACGACTGATTTCGTGTGCGACCTCTGCACCGAGATGCCGAAGCCGGCCGATGACGGCAAGACCTACACCTTCAAGATCCGCACCGGCGTCAAGTTCCAGGACGGCAATCCGCTCACCGCGCAGGACGTCGCGGCGAGCTGGAATGAGATCACCTTCCCGCCCGAGGGCGTGCTCAGCGCGCGCGGCAGCAATTACCGCGACCTGATCGACAAGATCGAGGCGACGGACGACACGACCGTCGTCTTCCACTTGAAGTTCGCGACAAGCGCTGTCCTGCCGGCGCTCGCCGACCCCTATGCCTTTATCTACGAAAAGAAAATTCTCGATGATCCCGCCCGCGGCCCGCACTGGTACGAAAAGAACGTGATGGGCTCGGGCCCCTTCTATTTCGACAGCTATGATGTCGGCCAGACGGTCAAGGGCTCGAAGAACCCCAACTATTATCACCAGGGTCTGCCGCATCTCGATCACGTCGTCGCCGTCTTCGCGCCGAAGGAAGCAACCCGTGTCTCGGCGATACGCTCTGACCAGGCGCAGATCGACTTCCGCGGTTTTCCGCCGTCCGCGCGCGACGAGCTGCAAAAGGACCTCGGCGACCAGATCGCGGTGCAGGAAAGCGACTGGAACTGCGGCAGCGACCTGTTCTTCAACGAAAAGAAGCCACCGTTTGACGATCCGCGGGTACGCCGCGCGCTGAGCCTGGCGATCGATCGTTGGGGCGGTTCCGAAGCGCTGGCGAAGATCGCGGTCGTCAAGGCGGTCGGCGGTATCGTCTTCCCCGGCTCACCGCTTGCCGCGACCAAGGACGAGCTGCAGCAGATGGCCGGCTTCTGGCTGGATATCGAAAAATCGCGCGCCGAGGCAAAGCGGCTTCTGCACGAAGCCGGCGCCGACAATCTGAGCTTTGAGCTGCTCAACCGTGATGTCGACCAGCCCTATAAATATGTCGGCATTTGGCTTGTCGATCAGTGGTCGAAGATCGGCGTCAAGGTGACGCAAAAGGTGGTGCCGACCGGGCCATGGTTCGCCTCGATGCGCGCCGGCGACTTCGCGGTCGTGCATTATCCGATCTGCCACAGCGTCGTGAACCCGCTGCTCGATGTTCAGACCTACCTGCCGGGTAGCCAGGAGAACATGGGCGGCGCGCCGGACGCGAAAACGACCGAGCTCTATCAGACGATGCTGCACGACCCCGACCCGGCGAAGCAGCACGCCGAGATGGTCGATTTCGAGAAATACGTCATGGACACCCAGGCGCATGCGACCAAGGTGATCTGGTGGAACCGGATCGTCCCGTACCGCTCGTATGTCAAGGGCTTCAAGATCAGCCCCAGCCACTACGTCAACATGGATTTGGCGACGATCTGGCTGGATAAGTAAAATCCACAACCAGCCAACAAAAAAGACGAACAGGGAGGCAGGATGGGTTGGAGATCATGGGCAGCGGCTTTGGCCGCCGCCTGCGTCCTCGCATCGGCATTGTCGGCCACGGCCGACGAGACGCCAAAGCGCGGCGGCACCTTGACCTACATGATCCCCGCCGACGCACCGCCGAGCTTTGACGCGCACCGAGAAAGCACCTTCGCCACCGTGCACGGCTTCGCGCCGTTCTACAGCCTTCTCGCCCGCATCAACCCCGCGAACCCGTCCTCGACCACCGACATCGTCTGCGACCTCTGCACGTCGATGGCTGAGAGCGACGGCGGCAAGACCCGGACCTTCAAGATCCGCCCGGGGGTCAAATTCCACGACGGCTCGCCGCTCACCGCCGCCGACATCGTCACGAGCTTCAACGAGATCATCTTCCCGCCGCAAGGCGTGCTGAGCCCGCGGGTCAGCAACTTCATGATGGTCGACAAGGTCGAGGCGACCGACCCGATGACTGTCGTCTTTCACCTCAAATTCGCGACCAGCGCATTCCTGCCGTCGATCGCCAGCCCGTTCAACTGGGTCTACGAGAAGGCGATCCTCGACGACCCCGCTAAGGGCCCGCACTGGTACGAATCGAACGTAATGGGCACCGGCCCCTTCAAGTTCGTGCATTACGAGACCGGCCAGTCGGTCACTGGGGAGCGCAACCCCGACTACTACGATCCCACCCTGCCCTATCTCGACGGCTTCACCGGCATCTACGCCGACAAGCAGGCGACGCGGGTCGAGGCGATCCGCGGCGACCGCGCCGCGATCGAGTTCCGCGGCATGCCTCCTTCGGCGCGCGACGAGCTGAAAAACGCGCTCGGCGACCAGATCGCGGTGCGGGAAGGCGACTGGGATGTCGGCAGCGCGATCACCGCCAACCATCAGAAGAAGCCGTTTGACGATGTCCGGGTCCGGCGCGCGCTGACCCTGGCGGTCGATCGCTGGGGCGAAGCGCCGGCGCTGAGCAAGATCGCGATCGTGCAGACCGTGGGCGGCATCGTTTATCCCGGCTCGCCGCTCGCCGAGACCAAGGAGGAGCTGCACCAGATCGCCGGCTATTGGCCCGACATCGAGAAGTCGCGCGCCGAGGCGAAGCGCCTTTTGGAAGAGGCCGGTGCCGCCGGCATGTCCTTCGAGCTGCTCAACCGCAATGTCGACCAGCCCTACAAATACGTCGCGACCTGGCTCATCGACCAATGGTCGAAGATCGGCCTCCACGTGACGCAGAAGGTCGTGCCGACCGGCCCGTGGTTTGACAGCATGCGCAACGGCAATTTCGATGTCGTCGTCGAGGCGCCCGGCTACGGCATTGTCAACCCGTTGATGGACATCCAGAAATTCCTGCCGGCCTCGGTCGATGCGGAAAACTACGCGCGCTACGAGGACACGACGGCGGTGTCGCTCTACGACACGATGCTGCACGAGACCGACCCCGCCCAGCAGCGCGCGGAGATGCGCGATTTCGAGAAATACATGCTCGACACCGAGGCGCACGCGATGTGGGTGCTGTGGTGGCACCGCATCGTGCCGTACCGCGCCTATCTGAAAGACTTCCGGATCGCGCCGACGCATTTCATCAACCAGGATTTGGCGCGGCTCTGGCTCGACAAATAGACTGCGCAAAATAGACCGCCGCGCAAAGCGGCGGACGATGAACAGGGGAAGGCGACATGCCAAGAGAACTTTGGCGAGCGGCACTCGCCCTATTGGGGCTGGCCGCGGCGTTTCCCGCCTCCGCCGCCGATGAGACGCCCAAGCGCGGCGGCATCCTCACCTACATGATCCCGGCCGACGCGCCGCCGAGCTTCGACGGGCATCGCGAAGGGACCTACGCGACTGTCCATATGACCGCGCCGTTCTATAGCGTGCTGATCCGCGTCAATCCGCAGAACCCGTCATCGACGACCGACTTTGCCTGCGACCTCTGCACCGCGATGCCGGTGCCGGCCGATGACGGCCGCACCTACGCATTCCACATCCGTGACAAGGTCAAATTTCATGATGGCTCGCCGCTGACCGCCGCCGATGTCGCGGCAAGCTGGCAAGAAATCGTCGACCCGCCCGAAGGCAAGATCAGCGCGCGGCAGGCGTTTTACGCGATGATCGACAAGGTCGAGGCGCCCGACCCGCACACCGTCGTCTTCCGCCTCAAATACGCCACCAGCGCCTTTCTTCCCGCGCTCGCCGATCCCTTCGCCTACATTTACGAAAAGGCGATACTCGACCGCGATCCCCACTGGTACGAAAAGAACATCATGGGCTCCGGCCCGTTCAAGTTCGTCAGTTATGAGGCTGGCCAATCGATCCGCGGCGAGCGCAATCCCAACTACTACCATCCGGGTCTGCCGTACCTCGACGGGTTTATCGGCATCTTCGCCCCGAAGCTGGCGACCCGCGTCGACGCGATCCGCGCCGACAACGCGGCGATCGAATTCCGCAGCGAGCCACCCTCGGCGCGTGATCAGTTGGTCAAGGAGCTCGGCGACAAGATCGCCGTGCAGGAAAGCGACTGGAACTGCGGCAACCTCCTAACCATCAACCACCGGAAAAAGCCGTTCGATGATGTGCGGGTGCGCCGCGCCCTGTTCCTCGCGATCGACCAATGGAAAGGCGCCCCGGCGCTGTCGAAGATCGCGATCGTCAAGACCGTCGCCGGCATCGTTTTCCCGGGCTCGCCGCTGGCGGCCACCAAGGACGAGCTGCAACAGCTCGCGGGGTTCTGGCCCGATATCGAGAAGTCGCGCGCCGAGGCCAAGCGCCTTCTCAAGGAAGCGGGGGCGGAAGACCTCAGCTTTGAGCTGCTCAACCGCGATGTCGACCAGCCTTACAAGTATATCGCGGCGTTTGTTATCGACGAATGGAGCAAGGTCGGGGTCAAAGCCGCGCAGAAGGTCGTGCCGACCGGCCCGTGGATCGAGACGATGCGCTCAGGCGATTTCGCCGTGACGATGGAGGCGAATTGCCAAAGCGTGGTCAATCCGCCGCTCGACGTCGCCAAGTATCTGCCACACAGCGTATTCACCGACAATTTCGGCGGATATGAAGACCAGGCCGAGATCGACCTCTACAACAAGATGTTGCATGAGACCGACCCCACGAAGCAGCGCACGGCGATGCGCGACTTCGAAAAATACGTCATCGATACCCAGGCGCACGAATTGCCGCTCACCTTCTGGTATCGGATTGTGCCTTATCGCTCATACGTGAAAGGCTGGAAGATCAGCCCGAGCCATTACGTCAACCAGGATTTGGCGACGATCTGGCTGGATAAATAAGGCTGCCGCACAGCGAAAAACGGGGAGGACGGGGATGAGCAGAACCTTGTGGTGGGCCGCGGTGCTCGCGGTGGTGTCGATTGCGCCGGCCCTAGCGGACGAGACCCCGAAACGGGGCGGCACGCTCGTCTACATGATCCCCGCCGACGCGCCGCCGAGCTTTGACGCGCAGCGCGAGGAGACCTACGCGACGATCCACGCCGCCGCGCCGTTCTATTCGACCCTGATCCGCGCCAATCCGATGGACCCCGGCTCACCCGACATGGTCTGCGATTTGTGCACGGAGATGCCGAAGCCGACCGAGGACGGCAAGACCTACAGCTTCAAGATCCGCCATGGCGTCAAGTTCGCCGATGGCGCGACCTTGACCGCCCAGGATGTCGCGGCGTCGTGGAACAAGATCGTCTTCCCGCCGGCGGGGGTCATCAGCCCGCGTCAGAGCACCTTCATGATGATCGATAAGATCGAGGCGCCGGATGACGACACGGTCGTCTTTCACCTCAAATTCGCCACCGACGCCTTTGTCCCGGCGATCGCCGACCCCTATGCATGGATTTATTCGAAGGCCAAGCTCGACCAGGATATTCACTGGTACGAGAAGAACATCGATGGCACCGGCCCCTTCAAATTTGTCGAGTACCAGACCGGCCAGTCGATCACCGGCGTGCGCAACCCCGATTATTTCCGCACCGGCCTGCCCTATCTCGACGGCTTCAAGGGCGTCTTCGCCGACAAGCAGGTGACCCGCGTCGAGGCGCTCAAGAGCGACCAGGCCGCGATCGAGTTCCGCGGCTTTCCGCCGACCGTGCGCGACGAGTTGCAGCAAGCGTTGGGCGACAAGCTCGCGGTACAGGAAAGCGACTGGAATTGCGGCGGGCTCATCACCCCGAACCACGCGCGTAAGCCCTTTGACGATCCGCGCGTGCGCCGCGCGCTGACCCTGGCGCTCGATCGCTGGCACACCGCGCCGGAGCTCGCGAAGATCGCGCTGGTGCGCACGGTCGGCGGCCTCACCTATCCCGACTCACCACTGGCGCCGACCAAGGAGCAGCTTGAGACGATCGCCGGCTATTGGCCCGATATCGAGAAGTCACGCGCCGAGGCGCGCCGCCTCTTGAAGGAAGCCGGGCAGGAGAATCTCAGCTTCACGCTGCTCAATCGCTCGACCGACCAGCCCTACAAATATTACGGCATCTGGGCGGTCGACGACTGGAGCAAGATCGGCGTCAAGGTAACGCAACGCGTGCTCCCGGTCGGTCCGTGGTTCGCCGCCCAGCGCGCGGGCGACTTCGACGTCACGGTCGAGGGCAATTGCCAGAACGTCGTCAATCCGCTCGCCGATGTCGGCAAGTACCTGCCGCACACGATCTCCGAGGGCAACTACGGTAATTTCGAGGACCAGCACGAGATCGACCTCTACGAAAGCATGCTGCGCGAGATCGACAAGGAAAAGCAGAAGCAGAAGATTTTCGAGTTCAATAAATACGTGCTCGACGATGAGGCGCACGGCATCTTCTTGCTGTGGTGGCGGCGCATCGTGCCCTACCACTCCTACGTCAAGGGCTGGAAGATCGGCCCCAGCCACTATGTCAACCAGGACCTCGGCACGGTGTGGCTCGACCAGTGATTGATCTCGTCATTTCGAGGAACGCGCGGCGCGGCAAACCCTGTCCATGCAGGGCTAAGACGGCGGGAGATTGCCACGCCGCCTATGAGCGGCTCGCAATGACGGCACAGCGCTGCTCGCGATGACGTGATGGCGCGTCGCCGCCAATCATGCGATACCGCCGTCAACAACAGCCTCTCGGGGAAACAAGCCTAGACCGATGCATCGCTATATCGTGAACCGCCTGTTGCTGGTCATCCCGACGCTGCTCGGCGCGGCAGCGCTGGTGTTCATCCTGATGCGGCTGATCCCGGGCGACATCTGCCTGGTGCGGCTGGGATCGGGCGGCACCAGCTTCAGCGCCGACGCGCTTGCCCAGTGCCATGCCGAGATCGGTATCGACAAGCCGTGGCTCCTCCAGTTCGGCCAGTTCATCTGGGGGCTGGTGCGCGGCGATTTCGGCATCTCGATGTGGTCGGGGAAGCCGGTGATCCAGGAGATCGCGACACGCTTCCCGGTCTCGCTCGAGGTCGCGGTCTTGGCGACCATCATCGCCGTAGCGATCGCGATCCCGCTCGGCACGATCTCGGCCTTGAAGCAGAACACCTGGATCGACCTCCTCGTGCGCACCTTCTCGATCGCCGGCATCGCGACGCCGTCCTTCTGGCTCGGTATCCTGTCGATCCTCTTCGTGCTCGACATCACCCAGGCGATCAGCGGCCATCCATGGATGCCGTCGATCGATTACGTGCCGCTGTGGAAAGACCCGATCCGCAACCTGTCGATCGTGATGCTGCCGGCGATCACGGTCGGCTATCGCTATGCCGCGGTGTCGATGCGCATGACCCGCTCGGCGATGCTCGAAGTATTGCGGGAAGACTATATCCGGACGGCGCGTGCGAAAGGTCTCCTCGAAAAGATCATCATCAACCGGCACGCGCTGAAAAACGCGCTGCTGCCGGTGGTGACCGTGATCGGCCTCGAATTCGCGTTCCTGATCGGCGGCCTTGTCGTCACCGAGCAGGTGTTCAACCTCAATGGCATCGGTCGGCTGATGGTGCTGTCGGTGCAGAACCAGGACTACACGCTGACCCAGGCGCTGGTCATGCTGGTCGTGACCATCGCCGTGATGAGCAACCTCGTGGTCGACCTGATCTATGCCTGGCTCGACCCGCGCATCAGCCTGAAATAAGGGCGAGAGAGATGACCTACGCCGCCCCGACCCCGACCGGCGCCGCCGCGCTCGCCGACGACACCTATATCGCGCCGCGCGGCATCTGGGCCGCGACCACCCGCTTCTTGCGCCGCCAGCCGGTCGGCTCGATCGGCATCGTCATCGTGACGATCTTCGGCCTGTGCGGACTCTTCGCCGACTGGATCGCGCCGTATAACCCGACCGCCAACGACTTCGCGGCGATGACCGAGGCGCCCTCCTGGGCGCATTGGCTCGGCACCGACCAGCTCGGCCGCGACATCTTCTCGCGCATCCTGTTCGGCGCCCGCACCGCGTATATCGTCGGTATCACGTCGGCGGTGGTCGGCGGCTTTAGCGGTTTGATCCTCGGCGTCGGCAGCGCCTATTTCGGCGGACGGATCGACCTCGTCCTGCAACGCATCAACGACATCATCATGTCGTTTCCGCTCATCATCATGGCGCTCGCCTTGGTGTCCGCCTTTCCCAACGGCGTTGCGGTGCATGTCTTCGGCTGGAGTTTCCATACCGGCAGCGTGTCGACCGTCATCTTCGCGATCACCATCCCCTTGATCCCGCGCTGCCAGCGCGTGGTGCGCTCCTCGGCGCTGGCGATCCGCACCGTGCCGTATATCGACGCGGCGCGCGCGCTCGGCTACAGCCATTCGCGCATCATCCTCGCGCACATGGCGCCGAACGTCGTGGCGCCGTTCCTCATCATGCTGACGAGCTTTGTCGGCCAGGCGATCCTTGCCGAGGCCTCGCTCTCCTATCTCGGATTGGGCGTGCAGGAGCCGGTCGCCGCCTGGGGGCTGATGCTGCAGGGAGGCGCCGAGGAATATGCCTCGACCGCGCCGTGGATCGCCGTCTTCCCCGGCCTCGCGATCATGCTGACCGTATTCGGCATCAACCTCTTCGGCGACGCGCTCCGCGACGTGCTGGACCCGAAACTCCGCGACCGCTAGCCGCTATCGCGTGCCGGGGGTGGCGCGCAGATCGCGGAGATCGTGCACCCCCTCGTCCGCCGGAACCTCCGCCGCTGGCGTCTGCGATGCGGTGTCATCACTGTATTGCGGCGCCGGATAGAGCGGCGCCGGCGACGTAATGCCACTGCCGCCCTGATCCTGCGGTGCATTCATGCCGGGCGGCGGCTGCAGCGTGCCAAAGATCGGCGTCACCGGGGCATTCGACGCGGCGTTGTCCTGCGGATAAAGCGGCATCGGCGGAGCGGTTGGCGTGTCGCTCACCGGGACGCTCGGCGCGGCGCTGGCGACCGGCGTGCCCGGCGCCCGCACCGCTACCTCGATCGGCAGACCGCTGCGCTGCATACCGGCCTGATCGACCGTGTTCCAATCGACCAACTGTGCCGCGTCACCAGCGACGGCATTAACCGCCTCGCGCAAGCCTGTGGGCTGAGCGGGAGTGACCTCCACCTCGGTGTCGATCTGGTCGGCCTGATCCTTTGACGGGTGCGCCTCGACATAGAGCCCGTTCTGGATCCACGCCGCGGCAATGGGCTGGTCGATAGCGCGAACCAGCATCCCCACCGGAATCATCTTGAACAGCGCCTCGATATCCTCGGGATAGAGGTGGATGCAACCATGGCTGACATTGCGGCCGACCCCATCGGGCTTGTTGGTGCCGTGGATCAGGTAATTGGTCCAGCCGAGGCGCAGCGCGTAATCGCCGAGCGGGTTGTCGGGGCCAGGCCCGACCCTGTCGGGCAGGTCCGGGTTTTCCGCATGGATCGAGGCCGGCGGGATCCAGACCGGGTTCGGCTCCTTGCGCACGACCTTTGTCGTGCTGAGCGGTGTGTCGGCGCCGATCACCCCGATGCCGATCGGGTAGGTCACGACGGTGTTGCCGCTCGGCGGGAAATAATAGATCCGCCGCTCGCCGAGATTGATGACGATGCCCTTACGCGGCGCGTCGGGCAGGATGTACAGCGAGGGGATATACAGCGTCTTGCCGACGGGCGGCGTCCATGGCGCGACCCCCGGGTTCGCGGCCATCATCTCGGTGTAGCCGATGTCGAATTTACGGGCGATGTCCGCGAAATTGTCGCCCTGCTGCACGACGTAGGTCTGAATCTGACCGACGGCCTTGGTTTCGGGGGCGACCGCGAACTGCGCCGCCATCGCCCGCGCCGCCAGCAGCGCGACGGCGGCCGCCAGCGCGCAGCCGAGCACGCCCCGTGGCAAGGTCCCCCGTGGCGAGGTCATCAACGCTCCTCTCGCAGCCGCTCAGCCGAGCCATCCCGCGCCGGACGCGCCGTGCCGGGACGGCTCGGGCGGCGATACAGCCTACTTGTGCAGCGACCGCTGGTACATCGTGCTGGCCGCGACCTTGGCGGCCTGCGCATCGCTTTCGGCCTGCTGCGCCAGCGCGTAGGCGGCATTGGCGCGGTCCATCGCCTCCGCGGCGGTCGGGCCGGGCGGCGGCGCGGGCGGCGGGGTCGGCGCGCAAGCCCCGAGGAACAACGGCGCGCTCAACAGCAGGACGCTCGCCAGCTTGGTAGTCTTTGTCATTTAGGGACCCCTTTTTTGTTCGTTCCCGATCTCAAAAACGGCAAACGGGCGGAAGGTTCCGCCTCGCTTGTGGCGAAAATGTGGTTTTGGCACCGCCGCGCAAGCAGGTTCGGGGTTAACGAAACCGCCGGTGTGACACTCAAGCAAACGCGGCGAAGAGCTCGTCGATCGCCTGCAACTGGTTGCCGGAGGCCGAGGACGGCACGATGATCGGGGTCGAGACACCCGCCTCGCGCCACGCCTCGATGCCCTCGCGCACCTTGGCCACCGGGCCGAACAGCGTGTTGTCGGCGAGCCAGCGGTCGCTCAGCAAACCGGGAATCTCGGCCTGCCTGCCCTCGGCGATCGCGGTCTCGACCGCCGTCATCTCCTCGGTGTAGCCGGCCTCTTTCCAGTAGTTGCGATAGTTCGGCAGCATTGCGTATCGAGCCAAAGTGCGCCGATTGACCGCTTTCCCCGCCTCGACATCGTCGGTGATGCAGGTCGGGATCATGTTGGCGACGAGGAAATCGGGGTCGGCGCGCTTGTCGGCCGGCAGCGCCGCCAGCGACTCCCGCATGTGCGAGCGGCTGGCATTGGCGAAGATCAGCCCCTCGGCGATCTCGCCGGCGAGCGCGACCATGCGCTTCCTGAGCGCGGCGAGGATGATCGGCGGCAGCGGGCCGATCCCCTCGAACGAGCGCATTTTTTCGACAAAGGCGCGGATGTCGCCGAGCGGCTTCCCCGGCGTCACCCCCATGCGAACATGGGCGGGGCCATGCGCGACACCGATGCCGAATGCAAACCGCCCGCCCGAGACCTCGTGGATATAGGCGGTCGCCTGCGCGAAATCCTCGGTGACCCGGCCATAGATCGGCGTGATCGCGGTGGCGAACTTGAGCGTCCTTGTCGCCACCGCCAGCGCCACGACCTGCGCCATGTTGCTAAAGATCGACGGCACATAGACGCCGGCAAACCCGCGCCGCTCAATCTCGAGCGCCAGCTCCAAGGTCTGCCGCCGCCGCCCGGGCACCGCGACAAGGGAGATAGCGGGCAGTGGTGAGGGCATCACGATAGCTCCACGAAGCTTTCCCTCTCCCGCTCGGCGGGAGAGGGGGGACCCAGCCCAGCGGGCTGGGTGGGTGAGGGTTTAAGGGCGTCAAGAATCGCCTCAAGGACGCCATCGCGATTGTGGGAAACGTCGTTATTCCAGAAGCGAAGCACTTGCCAACCTCGATGCTGCAGCCATCTTGTCCGCAACTCGTCCGCCACATTATTAGCGTGCCAGCTGCCGTCGACTTCGATCACGACGCGATGCTCGATGCAGGCAAAATCGACGACGTAAGGGCCAATCGGGCGCTGACGGCGAATTTTGTACCCCAGCAAGCGCCGATCACGCAGCACGAACCAGAGGCGGCGCTCAGCGTCAGTCTGGCCCTTCCTGAGCTTGCGGGCTGTTCGGTTTGGCATACCCTCACCCGGCTCGCCGCTTCGCGTCTCGCCACCCTCTCCCGCATGCGGGAGAGGGAAAATTTGATTTCGTGCCCGGCCCTTACTCGGCCGCCACTGGTCGCAGTTGCACCGAATTCGGCCCGTAGCGATCGCGGAATGGTTCGGTGTCGATCTCTTCGAGTTCGATCTCGCCGGCCAGCACCTTTTTCTTCCACTCGTCCTGCGCCGGGATGTTGGCGTGGAACTCGGGCATCACCTCGCGCGCAAACAATTCCAAGCTTTCGCAAATATCTGCGTGCGTGTTCTTGCCGGCTTGGTTCAGCAAAATCACCTGGTCGATATGCGAGGTCTCGAACCGGCGCAGCTTGTTGCGGATCGTCTCCGGCGAGCCGATCAGCCCACCGCGCAGCGCGCGCTCCAGCCCGTCCGGGTTCTCGCGCTTCCACTTCTCGTATTCGTCCCACAGATTGACCGTGCCCGGCGCCGGCCGCTCGCGGGTCGCGCTCTGCCCGTAAAACCTGAGCGCGAACTGGAAGAACGGGATGCCGTCGGCGCGGCGCCGCGCCTCCTCGTCGGTCGGGGCGCACATGAAATAGCTGGTCAGCGCGATGTTCGGGTTCACCTGGTAATCGGCCAGCTTCTCCTGCCGCTTCACAAACGCGTTGTAGTAGGCGTGCACCCAGGCATGCGCGGCGTCGGCCGAGAGAAACTGAAACGCCAGCGCGCCAAACCCGCGTCGCCCCGCCATCTCGATCGTCTCCAGCGCCGAGCACGCGACCCATAACGGCGGGTGCGGCTTCTGGATCGGCTTTGGCAGCACGCGGCGCAGCGGCATGTCGAAATACTTGCCGTGATGCTCCGACGCGCCGTCCTTGAACATCGGGATGATCGCGCGGATCGCCTCTTCCCACATCGCCCGCTTCTCGTCATAGGCGACGCCGAACGGCTCGAGCTCGGTTGAGCTGGCGCTTTCACCGGTGCCGAACTCGACCCGGCCGCGGCTCACCAGGTCGAGCGCGCCGATGCGCTCGGCGCAGCGCGCCGGGTGCGTCGTCGTCAGCTGCATGATGCCGTGCGCGAGGCGGATGTTCTTCGTGCGCTGCGAGGCGGCGGCGAGAAACACTTCGGGCGCCGGCGAGTGCGAATACTCTTCGAGGAAATGGTGCTCGACCTCCCACGCGAAGTCGTAGCCGAGCCGGTCGGCCAGCTCGACCTGGTCGAGCGCGTTCTGGTAGAGCGTCAGCTCGCCATCCGCCACCCATGGCCGCGGCATCTGCAACTCATAGAAAATCCCGAACTTCATTCCCGGACCTCGTCTTGCGTCCAGCGATCATGACGGCGCGCGCGCCGATGCTCAAGCGATGCCGCCGCAGGCAATCAGAAGGGCCCAGGAACGTTATATACATGTAGAAATAGCGCTTGCCGCCAGCACGACGGGCAAAGTAAAATCCGGTGTCTCTCATTCGCTACAACGGGGCGAGAAACCCACGACCTCCGAATACCTGCGTGGCGCTCTTTACGGCATTGCATCCGTAAGCATGTGGACGACATGGATCATCGCCGTTCGCCTCGGGATCAAAACAAGCCTTACACCTTGGGACATCACGGCACCTCGCGGCAATCATGTTGGGTGGCGCACCGACGGTGTTGGTTTCCTATGGTGGTCTGGTATTCGCACCGGCGGCGCACGCCGCATCACTGTATACCGCCCTCATCCCTCTTTACGTCGCGATCCTGGCCGCTGTCGTGCTGCACGAGGCGTTTACCGTGGCGAAGCGGATCGGGCTCGCCTTGGTCGTTGCCGGTGCTCTCGGCATCGTTTGGGGCGCGGGCGGCATGATCGGATCGCGGCAGAACATCGGGCACGCCATGTTCATCAGCGCGGGCCTGTTATTCGCCGGCTATACCGTGACCATGCGGAAAGCAAGGCTGGACGGGCTTCACGCCGCTGCTATTGCCGCGGTCGGGCTATGTGCCGGTATACGCGATCGTTTCCGGAGATCATCTGTTCAACGCGCCGTGGCCTGACCTTGTTTTACAGGCATTTGTGCATGGCATCCTGTGCGCTGTGATTTCGCTCGTACTTTGGGGGCGCGCCATCAGCATTCTTGGTGCATCGAACGGCTCGGCTTTCGCGGCTTTGGCACCGGCGATAACCGCGATCTTGGCCATTCCGCTTCTCGGCGAATGGCCATCGCCGACCGACTGGATCGCGATGCTTCTGATTTCAGCCGGTGTCTACGTCGCAAGCGGAGGCCTGCTCCCAGCCCGAAGACTCGGGCTGGCTCCCCAACCACCCGCGAGCTGACAGTCCGCTATGAATGAATAGCGGCAGGTTGGCCCGAAGCCCGTCTACAAGACCCACGAAGCTGCCGCCCATTGCCTCGCATTGCGCTTCACTCCGCAGGCATTATTGTGACGCGGTGAGATGCAGAAAGCCTGGGACGAGCCATGAAAGACAACAGCATAAGGCGGGCGGTGCGCGAAGGTCGGGCGGCGCTGGGCACCGGGCTCAAGGAGTTCGCGTCACGCGGCGTGCCCTGGATCATCGAGGCGGCCGGCTTTGATTACTGCGCGATCGACCACGAACACGGCGCGTTCGACATGGAGACGATCGCCAACCTGGCGAGCTGGTTCCAGGCGACCAACGTCTCGCCCATCGTCCGGCTCCACAAAGCGTTCGCGCATCTGATCCCCGGCATCCTCGATCAGGGCATCATGGGCATCCAGGTATCCGAGATCGACACGGCTGAGGAGGCGCGCGCCATCGTCCGCCTGGCGAAATATCCGCCGCTCGGCAACCGCGGCATCTCCGGCCAGGGGCCGCACACCGGATACAAGAGCTACGGGCCCCGCCACGCCACCGAATACGCGCCCTGGGCCAACGAGAACATCATCCTCTTCCCGTCGATCGAGTCACTCGAGGGGCTGGAGAATGTCGAGAAGATCGCGGCGGTCGAGGGGATCGACATGATCGCCTATGGGCATTCCGACTTGAGCGCGCAACTCGGCGTTCACCTCGACCTCGAGCATCCGAAGTTCAAAGCGGCGATCAAGCGGATCGCGGCGGCCTGCAACGCCCACGGCAAGCTCGCGCGCGGCTCGGCGGAGACCGAAGCGCAGATCGAGGAATATTGGCAGCTCGGGTTCAAGGTGCTCAACCCGCCGGGGAACGATGTCAGCACCTATCTCGACGGCATGAAAGCGCGCGCCGCCCGTGCGCATGCGCGGTTGAAGTCGATCGGCGTGCCTACCCCCTGAGCGCACGGCCCGAAGAAAATCTCGAACATCCGTAATCTGGAACCCACCGACCGGAGGATGCCAATGACCAAATACCTGCACACCATGATCCGCGTCAGTAACCTGGAAGACACCCTCGCCTTCTTCGAAGTGCTCGGCCTCAAGGAGTTCCGCCGTCGTCCGGATGAGAAAGGCCGCTACACCAATGTCTTCCTCGCCGCCCCCGGTGACGAAGAGGCCGCCGTTGAACTCACTTACAATTGGGATGAGAAGGGCTACGCCGGCGGCCGCAATTTCGGCCATCTCGCCTATGCCGTGGAGAACATCTACGACACCTGCAACGCCCTCATCGCCCACGGCGTGACGATCAACCGCCCACCGCGAGACGGCCGCATGGCCTTTGTCCGCACGCCGGACAACATCTCCATCGAGATATTGCAGGCCGGCGACGCGCTGCCGCCCGCCGAGCCCTGGACCAGCATGGCCAACACCGGCTCGTGGTAGGGCACGACGCCCCGGCGCGAATTCGACGCGCAGGCCGCGGGAGGACATTTCGATGACGGATTACAGCATCTTCGAGGCCGGCGATGTCGTGCTGCAATCGGGGCTGACCTATCGCGGCGCCAAGCTCGCCTACAAAACCCACGGCACGCTCAACGCCGCGAAGTCGAACGCGATCGTCTACCCCACCTCGTTCGGCGCGCAGCACGCGGACCTGGAATGGCAGATCGGCCCGGGTAAGCCGCTCGACCCGGCCAAATACTTCATCGTCATCATGAACAAGTTCGGCAACGGCCTGTCATCGAGCCCCTCCAACACGCCGGCGCCGTTCGACCGCGGCCGCTACCCGCACTGGACGATGACCGACATGGTGCGCGTCCAGCAGCGCCTGATGGCGGAAGTGTTCGGCGTCGAGCGCATCCACCTCGTCTACGGCTTCTCGATGGGCGGGATGCAGGCGTTTCACTGGGGCGCCCTGTTTCCCGACCGGGTCGAGCGCATCGCGCCGATCTGCGGCGCGGCGAGGATTTCGCCGCATAACTTCGTGTTTCTCGAAGGCGTGAAGGCGGCGCTCACCGCCGACCCGGCTTGGCAGGACGGCTGGTTCGCCGAGACGCCGGTGCGCGGCTTCCGCGCCTTTGGCCGCGTCTATGCCGGCTGGGGCCTCTCCCAGGCGTTCTATCGCGAGGAGCTATGGCGCAAGCTCGGCTTTTCCTCGCTCGAGGATTTCCTCGTCGGCAGCTGGGAGGCGGGTTTCCGCCGCCGCGACCCCAACGACCTCTTGGCGATGCTGTGGACCTGGCAGCACGCCGATATCAGCGCCAACGAGCTTTACGGCGGCGATTTCGCCAAGGCGCTCGGCGCGATCAAGGCCAAGGCGATCGTCATGCCGTGTGAAACCGACCTCTATTTCACGGTCGAGGACAACCGCCGCGAGGTCGCGCAAATGCCGAACGCGGAGCTCCGGCCGATCCCGTCGATCTGGGGCCACCGCGCCGGGAACCCCGCGTTCAATCCGGAAGACGCCCAGTTCATCGACGACCAGGTCCGGGAGCTGCTGGCGAGCTAGAACCCCGTGGGGCCGACCGCGCCAATCCACCGGCCGACTTTGGAAGGATCGGCCTCGTCCATGTAGAAGAAATGGGCCATCGTCGGCCTTACGGGCGACATGCTGCGGTCATCGAATGTCATCCCGACCTTGCCATGGAAGATCTTCAACAACGGGCTGTCCCAGTACTCGACGACGTCGTGATGCGCGGTAAAACCCTTGTCGATAAAGTCGCGCAGGTTCTGACGGATCGCCTCGCGTCCGTGCCAGTCGGCAACGCCGAGATTGCACACGGCGTTGTCCGCGAAACAGTCGAAGCCCTTGCCGAAGGTCTTGTCATCAATTTCCTTCCACATCGCCAGCAGCCATTCCGGCGGTTCGGTTTTGGTGAAGGTGATCGCCGTCATTTCGATCCTCCTCGATTGCAACGAATTGACCACCGAGTTCGACTGCCCGCTGCGCGAATGTTCGCGCCAACTCGACCAGCTTTTCCGCTATCTCCGGGTCGCTGCACTCTTTTGACAGCCGGACGCATCTCGCTATCTGCTCAACGATAAACGGTACATCCTGCGACGAACTTGGCATGTCACCCCCTGGCGGCCTCGCACGGGTCGACGCCATTTTTGGCGAACACAGTCGCCGAGCGAAAGGCGGGGGATAGTTTTCGAGAATCTGAGAGGGATTCGATAAAAGTAACGTTTAAAACTGAAGTTAGCACCGCGGCGAGATCGAGGTCGAGTAACAGTTTGTAATCGAGCGCGACCAGCGGCGGCGGCGGGAATTTCTATTCCCAGGCTGTGGAAATTCCAGCTTCATTGTCTTTATCGCTAGTTGAATTATGTCGGGGTAGCTAACCCGGACACGCTTGTCATCCAAGATTTAAATAAACAGTCTGCAAAGACGCCCAGTTCATCGACGACCAGGTCAAGGAGCTGCTAGCGGCCTGATGATGTTGACTTCGGTCGTCGCCCCCGCGCAGACGGAGCCGAGTTTGGTTCCTTTGGGTGAGCCTCGCTCAATTCTGCGATCAAGGCGTCTCTTTCTAATGCGACGTCACAAGGGCTTTCTTATCCCTATCACTCACAATTCATTTTAATAAAAATTAGCCGCCGCCAATTTTTCTTCGCATCACCATTTTATTTTCCAAATATTCGGCTAATTATCATGCTGGCTGGTTGTAAAATAAACGATCATCCTCATTTAAGACAACATTCGAGTCAGCGGTCGAGCCTGCCTCCCAAAACATCTCGATCTTAACCGAGGGGCATTTTGCTTCCCGGCTGCATTAGGAGCCGGATATGGGACCAGGGCCCGACGCCGCCGATCCGGTTCCAGCACCACCGCGATGACATTGCGCCAATCGTTTCGTCCGTTGCGGCCTGATTTGGATCGATTTCTATTTGCGCAGGTCGGTAACGAGGTCGACGGGGTGCCGCTTAGCGTCATCTCGGCGCTCACACGTCTCGGTCTGGACCCGTGGGAGGAAGCGGGCCGGCTGTCTTCGTTCGGAAACCGCGAGGCGACAGAGCAGTTGGCGCGGCTTATTGCCGACCTCCCCAGCCATACCGACCATCTCCGCGACACGCGGGAGATCGCCGCCGACCTGATCTCTCTGCTCCCGGAACGGGGCTCAAACGCGACGCAGTCGCCGCAAACCGAAATTCGGCTCCGGCTCTGGCCGCCGAGCTTTCCGAAACTATCGCAGGTCTGGATTGCCTGCTTTGTCCTCACTGCGGCGGTTTTGCTCAGCGCCGTAATGCGTCACGGATTTCCGTTCGGGATTGTGGGTTTCTAGGCAAGAGCGAAGCGGCATGCGCCGCACAGGTTTAGGAGATGGAAAATGTCCATTCGTTTAAAGCTCGAAGACAGCCGAGAGGGATTGGTGGCGACCATTTCGCAGCGTGATGATGCCGGGAAAGTCGTCGGCCGGTCTGTCTCCCTTGTCGGCAGCAAGGACGAGGCGAAGAAAAAGGCCAAAACCCTAGCGCGGTCGCTCGGGCTGACGGTCTACGGCATCGTCGATAAGACAAGCGTCGAGGGGACGCAGCCGTGGCAGGTGCCCGGTGTCGGTAATACGCTTTGAAAGCGGAACAGGTGTCTCCGCCTGGTTCGCCGCCACAGCTCGCGCCGGGCGTATCCGCCAGGCGGAACGTCTCCCCCTACAATCCCGCGAGTTGGTCTTCGCGGACCACTCGCTCCCGGCCGTCGATCTTCGCTTTGACGCGGTATTGCGGCGTGGCGCCCAGTGGGGGCAGCGGTCTGACAACGGTATAAGACCCGCGCGCGGTGCTGTCCTGCTGGCGGTCCGGTGAGAACGCGACGCTCTGTCCTGCTGCAAATCTGTGGGCCATCGTTGCTCCTTTAAGCGGGCACCTTCGCCCCGGGCGATGATCTTTAATAGCCTTCGCGCTCCAGCCGTTTGCGCAGCATCTTGCGATGACGGCGAACCGCTTCGGCGTGTTGGCGGGCGCGGCGCTCCGAAGGCTTTTCGTAAGATCGGCGCCGCTTCATCTCGCGGAACGTGCCCTCCCGCTGCATCTTTTTCTTGAGGACGCGCAAGGCGCCGTTGATGTCGTTGTCACGGACGTAAACCTGCACCTGGATATGCCTCGCATTGTCGATAGGTCGTTGCGAAAAAACCGCGTGAACTGTGCCCGTCTATCATGTCGTCCGACGATTCAAAGCCCATAAGCTGGCCAACATGACGAGCAGACCTGCATTCAGGGAGAGGTAGACGACAGTGGTGTGGATCACCGGACTGCACCCTGCGCTAATTTCATCGGGAATACGATGGCCGCGGGAAGCGGGCCGGGCAGCGCCACCGGCGTAGCTCCGCCGGGCGGCATATTGTCATTTCCAGCAGACCAAAATTGGGAACCCTTTGGCAGCATAAGAATTATAACGGTTTTCATCGTTCATAAAATTCCAATAAAAACGGTTGTCTCGTATAAATGGTTCTCTCTTTTGGATTTACAAGAAAACTCAAAAATAATATTTAGCCACTGAAAATAAAATTCATTGAGTAAAATTCTTTATATGCATTTTATTATAGCAATACCCCATTTCTCGTGTGAGCCAGAAAGGAGCAAAGTTCCCAAGATCATCCGCAGTGTTTGCAATGACCTACCACTGGCGCATTAGAGATGTTCGTCCTCGGCGTTGCGCGCCGAGAGAGCGCCTTACGAGGTCTGCGCCGTGGTGAATTCGAAATCCTCGAGCGGCACCTCGTCGAAAAACGCCTTGTGCTCGCGCTGCGGAAACGGCCACAGCACCGGGGTCGGCTGGGTGCTGGTGTACCAGTTCTGGCAGCCGCCGGTCCAAACCGTGCCGGGGAACGCGGCGTCGAGCCGGGCGATGAACTTGTCGGTCGCCGCCGCGGTGGGCGCCACCGCCGCGGCACGCGCGCGAGCCTCGCCGACCAGCCGCATGATGCAGCCGATCTCCTGGTCGAGCCCCAAGGGCACCGGCACGTTGTTCACCGGCGCGAACGGCCCGTAAAGCATGAACAGGTTCGGGAAGCCCGGCACCGCGATCCCGCCATAGGAATAAATCCGCTCCTGCCAGGCCTCGCCGATCGTCACGCCGTTGAGCCCCGTGACATTCATCGGCCGCATATAGGCGTGCGGGTCGAACCCGGTCGCGTAAACCAGCACGTCGAGCGCGACCTTCGCGCCACTCTTCATCACCACGCCATCGGGCTCGATGCGCTCGATGGGACCCTTGACGACATGCGCGTTGGGCAGCTGCACCGCCTCGTAATAATTGCGGTCGGATTTGGGGATGCGGGTGCAGCCGAGATTGTAGTCAGGAGTGAGCTTTTCGCGCAGCTCGAGGTCCTTGATGTAGTCGAGGAAGGTGCGGTACTCGGCCTCCATCGCCTCGCGCTGCTTCCCCGGATAAAGCCGCCAGGCGTCGCCCTCGTTGATCATCCGCCAGAGCTTTTTCTGCTCGCGTTCATAGCCGCCGGGCAGGCGCAGTTTCAGCCGCTCGCGCCAGGTCGAATGCGGGTTGTCGCGGATATGCACCCACTGCGCGCGGCGGATGAACTGCGTGACGTCGCAGCCGGCCCAGGCCAGCGCCTCAGTGATCTGCACGCCGCTCGCGCCGCTGCCGATCACGCCCCAGCGCTTGCCCTCGTAGGGCACCGAATGATCCCACCGCGCCGAATGAAACGACGGCCCAGCGAAACTCTCGATGCCCTCGATCTCGGGCAGCTTCGGTTTGTGCAGAAACCCGGTGGCGCAGACAAAGACATCCGCCGCGTCGGCATTGCCCTTCGCGGTCTCGATCGCCCAGCGCCCGTCGGTAAAGCGAGCGCCGGTGATCTCCTCGTTGAAGCGGATGAATTTATGCAGGCCCCGGTCGCGCGCGACCTTGCGCACATAAGCGAGGATCTCGTCCGCCGGTGCGTATTTGCGCGACCAGTTGTAGTTGGGCTGGAACGGAAACTCGTACTGCCGCGACAGCACATCGACAAAAAGGCCGGGAAAGGTGTTGTCGCGCCAAGTGCCGCCGACATCGCCGGCCTTTTCGTAGACGGTGAAGTCGATACCCGCGCGCTTCAGCGTCTCGGCCATGAAGAGACCGGCGACACCCGCGCCGGCCGCGACAACGCGAAATTTCCGTGTCCCCATGGCGCCTCGCAAATCTGGGCTGGACCGCTCCTTGCAGAGCTTAGGGCGCGCACGGCGATTTCGACAACCCAGAGGGCGCAAAGACACAAGTCGCTAAGTGAGTGAAATCCGGCGATCTTGTCCTAGTATCGCCGGAAGAGGGCGGCGCAGCCGCGCGGGAGGGACTGTGTGATGGACGGAATGATCGAAACGTCGCGACTGCCGCTCGATGTCGAGTCGCACCCGGTCGTGCAGGCGGCCAAGGCGATCCAGCCCAAGCTGCGCGCCTACAAGGACGAGATCGAGCGCAAGCAGCGCATGCCCAAGCCGCTCGTCGAGGAGTTTCACGAGGCCGGCTTTTACCGCATGACATTGCCGCGCGACCTCGACGGACATCAGCTCGACCCGATCACCTACACCCGTGCCGTCGAGCATCTCGCCGAGGGCTGCGGCTCGGTCGGCTGGAACCTCGCCAACTGCGCCATCGGCCAGCTCGTCACGATCGGCATGCCGCAGGAAGGCGTCGAGGAGATCTATCCGAAGGGCCACAAGACGGCGATGGCCGGCACCGCGGTGCAGGGTGGCGGCCAAGGCGTTCCGGTCGAGGGCGGGTTCCGCGTCACCGGTCGCTGGCAGTTCGGCACCGGCTGCCAGGAAGCAAGCTGGATGCTCGGCAGCTTCCAAATCGTCGAGGACGGCAAGCCGCGCGTAACCGCCGAAGGCCGGCCGCTGTTCTGGCGCGCGGTCTTCAAACGCTCCGAGGTGGAGATTGTCGCCGGGAGCTGGGATGTCGCGGGCCTGCGCGGCACCGGCAGCTTCGACTGGACGGTCACCGACGTCTTTCTGCCCGAGCGGCGCGTCATGCCGCATGTCGGCGCGCCGCTCGAGAACCAGTGGTCGCGCTGGCCCGGCACCACCTATCAGCTGCCGTCGCAATGCTGGGTCGGGCCGCATCACAGCGCGGTCATCACCGGGATCGCGCGCGCCGGCATCGACGCGCTGATCGAGCTCGCCGGCGGCAAGCAGCCGCGCGGGCGGCCCGCTGGCCTCTTGTGCGAAAACCCGCAGGTGCAGGACGCCGTCGGCCGCGCCGACACGATCCTCGACGCCGGCCGCGATCATCGCAGCGCGATGATCGCCGAGCTGTGGAACACGGTCGCCTCCGGCCAGGAGACGACGCTGCAGCAGCGCGCCCGCTGCCGCCTCGCTTCGACCTACGCCGCCGAGAACGCGCGCGAGGCGATGGAGCTGATGTACCATCTCGGCGGCAGCACCTCGTTCAAGCGCGAAAGCCGGCTGGCCGAGTGCTGGCGCGACCTGCACACGGTCGGCCAGACCGTGACGATCGCGCCCGAATGGTACCCGATCTGCGGACGCGTCTATCTCGGGATGGATCCCGGCTCGCGCCTGCGCTGACCGTATGGCGGAGCTGCAGGCCAGCGATAGCGAGCCGCCCGTCGACGAAGCCGGCTTCGCCACACAATGGCGAAGCACCCTCTGGGCAATGGTCGGCATCCAGTTCGTCATGACGATGGCGTTCTCGATGCTGACGCCGATCATGCCGCTGCTCCTGCCTGAGCTCGGCGTCCACTCGATCGCGGCGATCGACATCTGGGCCGGCATCCTCTCCGGCGTCACCTCGTTTGTCGCGGCATTCGCCTCGCCGGTCTGGGGCCGCGTCGCCGACCGGCACGGCCGCAAGTTGATGCTGCTGCGCTCGAGCCTGGCGATCGGCTTCTTCACGATACTGATGGGGCTGTCGCTCCACGTCTGGCAGTTTTTCGCGGCGCGCACGCTGATGGGCATTTTCGCCGGGTTTTCGTCCGCCGCGATCGCCCTCGTCGCAAGCCAGGTGCCGGGGGGAAGGCTCGGTTATTCACTCGGCTGGCTGTCGACCGGTCAGCTTGTCGGCTCGCTGGTCGGGCCGATCATCGGCGGCGCGCTCGCCGACCTGACCGGCAGCTATCGCATGCCGTTCTACCTGACTTCGCTGACCATCTTCGCCGCGCTCGGCCTGGTCTGGTTCTTCGTCCACGAGGAGTTCGTGCACCCGCAATCGGGCAAGGCCGGCCGCTCGATGATGGCGGGGCTGATCGCCCTCGCCCGCTCGCCGACCCTGCTCGCGCTGTTCTTCGTGCTGCTGATGGCGCAGTTCGGCGTGCGCACCGTGCAGCCCATCGTGACGCTCTACGTCAAGGAGATGGTCGGCGACCTGCCCAATATCGCGACCTTGGCCGGCATCGCGTTCTCGATTACCGGCGTCGCCAATGTGATTTCCGCGCCGTTTCTCGGCAATCGCAGCGACCGGATCGGCTATCGCCGGGTGCTGCTGATCGCGCTGCTGGGCAGCACGCTGACCACCCTGCCGCAGGCTTTCACGCATAATTACTTCGTCTTCACCGCCGAGCGATTCGCCGTCGGCCTCTTTGTCGGCGGGCTGTTGCCGACCGCCAACGCGCTGGTCGGCCGCCTGGTGCCCCGCTCGGATCGCGGGACGATCTACGGCATGACCTCGTCGGCGATGTTCATGGGGAATTCGCTGGGCCCGCTCCTCGGCGGTTTTCTCGCGGCGGGGCTTGGGCTTTCCTGGGTCTTCCTGATGACCGGCGCGGTGCTCGGCCTCAACCTCGTCTGGGTCTATTACCGGGTGCCGGAATACCACACCGCCGAGAGCTGAGCGGCGGTCAAAGCAATTTGTGATCGCCCCGCCGCCGAGGCGACGTTGTTTTTAACGCAACGGCTCCATATATTTATCGGCGGGCTTCCTCGGGGGAGGAAGGCGGCGCCGGTTTCGACGGGCCTGTGGGGGAAAAGATGCTGACACAAACCACGATGCGCGCCGGCGCAGCGGCGTTGGCGTTTCTGGCGTTGTCCGGCTGCGCGGGCCCGGTGCCCGGCATTAATTCGAGCGATCCGGGTCAGCGCGCGATGGGCGGCGCGGTGGTCGGCGCCGGCACCGGCGCGCTGGCCGGCGGGCTGATCGGCGGCTGGGAAGGCGCTGGGATCGGCGCGGCCACCGGCGCGGTGTTCGGCGCGGTGGTCGGCGCCGCCACGACGCCGTCAAACCCGGGGCCGCAAGCCGCGGCCTATCCGGCGCCGGCCTATCAGACGCCGTCGCCCGGCTACTCCAGCTACCCGGCACAGCCGAGCTACGCGGCGCCATCGAGCTACCCGGCAAATTCCAGCTATCCGCCGCCGGTGGTGCAGCGCTAGCGCCGACGCGGCGTCTCGCCCAGACAAGGCGGCGGCCTGTTGTTGCGCGTAATCGCCGCGCTCATCGTCGCGGCCGCGACAAGCGCCAGCCTTTTTGTCGCCGCCGATCTCGCGGGACTGCTGATGATCCCGCGCAGCGACGAGCTCGGCGCCGAGGCGCTCGGCCACATCATGCTGCTCTGGCCGCCGGCTTTTATCGTGGCGCTGGTGCATGCGGTCGCTCTGGGCTTGCCGGCCTATCTGATCGCCAGGAGCCTCGGGCTGATCCGCTGTTGGGTGAGCCTCCCCGGCGGGTTTGTTGTCGGCGCGCTGCCTTACGCGATCCTGGCCCTGCCCTGGCAGGCGCCGCCCGAGAACCTTGTCACCGCCCACATCGTGCCGCCCTTCACCTGGCAGCATTACGCCGCCGTCACTTGCGGCCTTGGCCTCCTCGGCGCGGCCGGCGGCCTCGCCGCCTGGTTCGTGTGGCGCTGGTTGGAACGACGGCCCGCTAGACCGATATAGAGGCCGGCGCCGCGGCCGCGGGATATTTCTTGCAAGGCGCTGTTGACCCAGGCACGCGGGCGACCAACGAAGGCGGAATGGCATGCACATCAGGATCGGCTACGAGCTCGTCTACGATTGTCCGCAGCCGACGCCGATGGCGCTGATGCTCAACGTCCACCACTCGCGGGCCGGGGACTTGGTCGTGCCGGACCGGCTGGTCACCGACCCGCCGCTGCCGATCCACAGCTACCATGATGGGTTCGGCAATTGGTGCAGCCGCATCGTGGCGCCGGAAGGGCGCACACGACTCTCCGCCAGCGGCATCGTCAACGACAGCGGCGAACCCGACCCCGTCGTGCCCGATGCGCTCCAGCACACGATCCCCGACCTGCCCGACGATGTCCTCGTGTTCCTGCTCGGCAGCCGCTATTGCGAGACCGAGCGGCTGGCCGATATCGCCTGGTCGCTGTTCGGCCAGACACCGCTCGGCTGGGGCCGCGTCCAGGCGATCTGCGATTTTGTCCACGGGCACATCCAATTCGGCTACGAGCACGCGCGCAACAGCCGCACCGCATGGGAAGGCTGGTGCGATCAGACGGGCGTATGCCGTGATTTTGCCCATCTGGCGGTCGCTTTTTGCCGCTGCATGAACATCCCGGCGCGCTATTGCACCGGCTATCTCGGCGATATCGGCGTGCCGGCGGATCCGGCTCCGATGGATTTCTTGGCCTGGTTCGAGGTCTATCTCGGCGGCGCCTGGCACACGTTCGACGCACGCCACAATGTGCCGCGTGTTGGCCGCGTGCTGATGGCGCGTGGCCGCGACGCCGCCGATGTCGCGATCAGCACCACGTTCGGGCCGAACACGCTCGCCGGGTTCAAGGTGGTGGCGGAGGAGATCGCGGAAGCCTGAGCCGCCACCTTCCCCCGTGCCGCATCCTTGAACATCATTTGTCGGAAATTTTGCGCGTATCGTACGGAACCGCACATTGCTGTTGTTGTTGGCTCTACGGGGGGTAACAACAACAGGAGCCGCCGATGAATCGGCGCAAGACCGTCGTTATTGTGGGATTGGCGATCATCGCGTTCGCCGCACGACAGCCGCTTTACCAGCAATTTTCCGAAATCCACCCGAGCGATCCGGCACGCGCCACGGCATTGGCGCGTTGTGGCATGGACGACCGGTTTTTCAACGTGTTGAGCGCCGACGCTCGCACCGCGTGCTACGACAAGTGGCTTGCCGGCGACCCGATCCCAGACCCGACGCTTCGCGTTCCCGATCAGATCGATCTGAAGCGCGACGCGGCCAGCATCGCAACCGCCGCGATGGTGCCCAAAGAGGACATCCCAAAACGGCAGGCCGCCGACTTCTACCACCCGCGCTAGGCCACCGGCGCCTACGCGGCGAGCTTCTCTCGTGCCGCTTCCTTGATCGCCGCCGCGCCCTTCTCGGCGATCATGATCGTCGGCGCGTTGGTGTTGGTCGACGTCACCGCCGGCATCACCGACGCGTCGATGACGCGCAGCCCCTCGATCCCATGCACGCGGAGCTGATCGTCGACGACGCTCATCGCATGGTCGCCCATCATGCAACTGCAGCTCGCGTGATAGACGGTCGAGCCGTTGGCGCGGGCGTAATCCAAGAGCTCGGCATCGCTCTGCACGTCCGGCCCCGGCACGTTTTCCTCGATGATGTGCTTGGCGATCGCCGGCGCGGCGAACAGCCGGCGCAGGAATTTGAGCCCGCCGACCATCGCGCGCTGGTCGGTGTCCTCGGCGAGGTAGCGCGGGTTGATCGCCGGCTGCACGCGCGGGTCGGGCGACTTCGCCAGCACATAGCCGCGCGACAACGGACGCATCTGCCACGGCCCGCCGGTGATGCCGGGGCGCTCGTCGAGCTTGCGGATCAGGCCCGGCTTGTAGCTCGCCGGCGCGAAGACGCATTGCACATCGGGGGTCGCCGACTCGGGCAGCACCTTGACCGAGGCCGCGCACAGCGATGCGCCAAAGGTCAGCATGCCGCGGCCCTGCACGAAATACTTCATTATCTCGCCCGCGAAGCCGATGCCGCGGGCGCGCTCGTTCAAGGTCTCCAAGTCCCGCACATAGCACGACATCCGCGCGATGTAGTGATCCTGGAAATTCTTACCGACGCCTGGGAGCGCGTGATGCAGCGCGATCCCCGCCTGCTGCAGCACCTCCGGGTCACCGACCCCCGACAGCTGCAACAAATGCGGCGAGCCGACCGCGCCGGCCGACAAGATCACCTCGCGCCCGGCATCCACCGTTTCGACCTGGCCACCGCGCGAATAGACCACGCCGGTCGCCCGCTTGCCCTCGAAGACGACGTGATGCACCAGCGCGTCGGTGATGACCTGAAGGTTTGGCCGCTTCTTGGCTGGGTTGAGATAGGTCACCGCGGCGCTCGCGCGGCGGCGGCCGCCGCGGGTCTGCTGGCACCACCCGATTGAATCGCTGGTGCCGCGCGGCAGATTGTTGACGTCCGGCCGGTACTCGACGCCCAGCTCCTGCGCCGCGTCGATGATCGCCTGGCACGCCGCCGGCCGCTCGGTCATCGGCGAGGTGGTGAGACGGCCCTCTTTGCCATGTATTTCAGCATCTTCACCGGTCCAGTTCTCGGCGCGCTTGAAGAACGGCAGCACATCGTCCCAGCCCCAGCCGCGATTGCCGAGCTGCGCCCAGTGGTCGTAATCCTCCGGCTGGCTGCGGATATAGATGAGCCCGTTGATCGACGACGACCCGCCCAGCACGCGGCCGCGCGGGTAGGCGATCGCCCGTCCGGCGGTGCCCGGATCGGCCTCGGCCTTGAACCCCCAGGTGATCGTCGGATGGTCGAGCAGCTTCATATAGCCGGCCGGGATGTGGATCAGCGGGTTGGTATCGCGCCCGCCGGCCTCGATCAGGATCACGCTGGTCTTCGGGTCCTCGGTCAGCCGGTTGGCGAGCACGCAGCCCGCCGAGCCGGCGCCGACGATCACATAATCTGCCTGCATAGTCCCTCCTCTGCCGGCTTTCGCTCAGCGCGTGCCCCAAGGATCAATCAAACTCAGTCCACATCCCGCAAATCCAGACATGTCTCTCGTCGCCAGATCAGCCTTGGCAACGAGCGCAATCGCCGCGATTTGCGCGTCGAACGCCTCGATCGGCCGTCCTTGGCGCCGACGCGACGTTACGATTTCGGCATATTGAGCGGCCGCGACGTCATCAAAGGGAAGGATGCGGCCGACAAAGTCTTCCATAAACATGGCCTCGGCCAGGGTTGTCAGACCGGAACGGCGGCGACCCAGCGGCATCGCCGCAATCCCGTAGAGAATTTCGGCAACGTTCACGCTGGTCGTGTAAAGGTCACTTCGGCGCTGGCCAGCCGTCCAAGCGAAAACTGAAGGATGCGGCGCCGAGCGCATCAATTCCGACAACACGTTCGTGTCGAGGACGATCACCGATCGATTGCCGGAGGGGGCACTGCTTCAACAGGTGGATGCGGTTCAAGATCGTCCACGCCACCAAAAGGCAGGAATCGCCGTCGGATAGCCTCAGCTAAATCCAGCTCGCGATGCGGGACAGTGTCTCGGAGGGTCTCCGAGAGCAAATGGCGGAGTTCGGCCTCCATCGATCGCCCATTCAGGGCCGCTCGCACTCGAAGCTTTTCCCGCAATTCGGGATCGACGTTACGAATGGTTAGAGTCGTCATCCGGCTAGCGTATTCAATGCAGGCATTGAATGCAACGCTAAGCCGCCATCCTCTCCCTTGCCGCCGCCTTGATCGCCGCTGCGCCCTTCTCGGCGATCATGATCGTCGGCGCGTTGGTGTTGGTCGAGGTGACGGTCGGCATCACCGAGGCGTCGATAACCCGCAGCCCCTCGATCCCATGCACGTGCAGCTGGTCGTCGACCACCGCCATCGCGTCGGGTCCCATCTTGCAAGTGCAGGTCGCGTGAAACACGGTCGAGCCGGTGTTGCGCAGATAGTCGAGCAGCTCGTCGTCCGACTGCACGTCCTTACCCGGCAGCATCTCGGCGATGTAGTACGGCGCCAGCGCCGGCGCGGCGAACAGCTTGCGTACCGCGCGCAATCCGCCGATCGCGCAGCGCTTGTCGGTCTCGTCCGACAAATAGCGCGGGTTGATCGCCGGCGCGTCCATCGGGTTCGCGGTCTTGGCCTCGACATAGCCGCGCGACAGCGGCCGCATC
>Ga0210398_10001104_pt1 | contig 28888 bp, 25 predicted proteins | sample IncBWC4OmetaG_FD_161047 | JGI IMG/M metagenome (GOLD analysis project Ga0210398, IMG submission 161047) | Forest soil microbial communities from Barre Woods Harvard Forest LTER site, Petersham, Massachusetts, United States - Inc-BW-C-4-O | ecosystem: Environmental > Terrestrial > Soil >... | reverse complement strand
TGCCTCCTCCATCTGTTGCGGTCAACCACGGTCCCGCGACACCTTCGCCACTGCCTCCTCCAGCGGTTGCCGTCAATCATGGCCCTGCGACGCCTTCGCCACTGCCTCCGCCAGCTGTTGCCGTAAACCACGGTCCCGCGACACCTTCGCCTCTGCCTCCGCCAGCTGTTGCCGTAAACCACGGTCCTGCGACACCTTCACCATTGCCTCCTCCAGCTGTTGCCGTCAATCATGGCCCTGCGACGCCTTCGCCACTGCCTCCCCCGGCTGTTGCCGTGAATCATGGCCCTGCGACGCCTTCGCCATTACCTCCTCCAGCGGTTGCCGTGAATCATGGCCCTGCGACGCCTTCGCCACTGCCTCCGCCAGCTGCTGCATAGCACACAAGTGTGACCAGCTACCAAGTTTTTGTTAGATGGATTTACGCTTCTCACTGTTATCCTTGAGTCGCAGGAAGGCTTTGGATGCAGGTTAACGATATAGACGGTTGGTTGTGGGCCGCGGGTACCGCCGGTGAGATCGCATTACTCGGTATACTGTGCGCGCGTCGCGTCTATCGCACCTTTCCCATTTTCTTTTCGTGGCTTACCTTCGTAGTCCTGCTTGAGCCGACCTTCTACTGGCTTGTGCACCATGCTTCGAAGGAGACCTACTATCAGGTGTTTTTCGCCCTGAATTTCCCCCAATACCTGCTGGAAGCGGGCGTACTGATTGAGATCGCGGCGAATGTATTGCGGCCGGTAAAGCGCGCTCTTCCTAAGGGGCTCCTGTATTTTCTGGTCGGGGGGATGGTGTTGATTGGAGCCGTGGCCTTCATTATCGCCACGCATCTCAACGCGTCCACGCTGGCTCATCCAAGATATTTCCAGGTTATAAATGCAACGATGGCGATCCTGCGTCTGGTTACGTTTCTTCTGATAGCCGCCTTCTCTCAATTGCTTGGCATCGGCTGGAGGAACCATGTTCTCCAGCTGGCCTCTGGTCTGGCGTTCTATGCGGCCGTAACATTGATCGTTGAGCTAGGACACAGCCATCTGCGTGCCGGAAGTGACTACGCCAGTCAATTCTATGCTTTGGAACACCTGAGGGTCGCCGGTTACCTTTGTTCACTGACCTACTGGTGTTACTCTTTTGCGAGAAAAGAAGCTCCACGGAAAGAATTTAGTCCACAAATGGCTCAACTTTTGGTATCAATAAGTGGAAGTACAAAGAGGCAGCATTCTGTTGTTGCCCGCTCGCTCGACCTTAAATGACTATGATATTGGCCTTGATTTCTGTCGCTATACCCTCCGCCCTGGTTGCATACGCTGTATATTGGCGCCATTCTCAGTCTAAACGACGTGCAGCGGATTGGGATTCCATCGTCGCTCGCCTGCGCTCCAACAGCGAATTCAACTTCGACGAAGTGGCGGAGCGCTATCTTTATAGCGACGGCATCCGCGCCACCCCGAAGGACATCTGGACACGCATTGACGGCGCCAACGGTCTGTGGGCGATGTACACCAATGCCGGCGTCCTGATGCAGCTCGCCGACTACGCAGCCGAGCATGGCCAGGACGTGCCCGAAGAGCTGATCGAGGAACTTCGTAGCGACGCTTTGCAGATCCGTAGCGCGGTGATCATGGCTCTCGTGAAATACGGCTTCTCGCGTTCCGGCGTGGCGGCCTCCGTCAACGCTCATCGCGCAGCAACTGCCTACAGCGGCATGCTGGCGCACATCACCACCCTCTTCCAGGAGCATTCGGCCCTTTACTTCCCACGCTTCCTTGAGGCCATGTAGTCGCAAAGACAAGAGTTCCAGACAAAAGCCCATGCATTGTGCATGGGCTTTTGATTTTGCGGCCTGATTTTGTGCTCCCCGGGCACGCGGCTAGAGATTAGCCTGCAGAAATGCTTCGATACGAGCGATCTCAGCTGGACTCAGGCGGAATATCGCCGCAGGGAGTATGCCATCGACCTGATCGGGCCGTCGAGCGCCGACAATCGCTGCGGTGATTGCCGGAACGCGAAGGGTCCAGGCAATGGCGACCACACCGGGCTCGACATTGTGCTCTTTGCCAATCTCCCGGAGCAGTTCCACCAGCCTCAGATTCCGCGACAGCTTGGGCTCGTTGAAATTGGGACTGCGCCTGCGCCAGTCGTCTGCGGGCAGCTTTCCGATGCGCTCTGCTGTCATCTTGCCGCTGAGCAGGCCGGAAACCATCGGCGAATAGTTGATGATGCCGATATTGTGGGCTTCGCAGAAGGGCAGGATGTCCGTCTCAATGTCGCGGCGAAGCAACGAATAAGGCGGTTGCAGGGAAGTGATCGGCGCAATTTTCTGCGCGCGCTTCATCTGCTCGACGTTAAAATTCGAGACGCCGATGTAGCGAACCTTGCCCTCCTCCTTGAACCGGGCCAGAGTCTCCCATCCTTCTTCGATCTCGTCTTCGGGGTTCGGCCAATGAATCTGATAGAGATCAATCGCATCAACATTCAGCCGGCGCAGCGAGTTCTCAAGCTCTTCCTGAAGAGACGCTGCTTTCAGATTGCGATAGATCTGGCGGTTTTCATCCCAGCGCATGGAACATTTCGTGAAGACGTGGGGCTTGCTGCTCGAATTCCTGAGCGCCCTGGCGACGACTCCCTCCGAGTGTCCGAGACCGTAGATCGCAGCGGTGTCGATCCAGTTGATGCCGGCATCGAGAGCGCGCTCGATGGTGCGAACCGATTCGTCATCGTCCTGCGCGCCCCAGGCGAACTCCCAATTGCCTCCGCCGATGGCCCAGGCTCCGTAGCCGATCGGCGTGAGACGGAGGTCAGAGTTGCCAAGTTGACGCATCTGAAACGAAGCCGCGGGAGAAGTCTGGGTTGTGGACATAACACCTCTTCGATGCACGTCCGCCCAGGCAAGTTTCAATAGCTTCTGGAAGGTGGACCTCAGCTATGGCTCGACCAGGAATTGCCCGCCCCGCATGATCTGCTCTTCATCGATCCAGATATTGAAGCGCAGCCCGACAACGTCGATGTGCGTCGTAGAGGTCCAGGGCGCGCCGGTGTGCTCGCCGTATGGATTGCCAAACGCAATGTGAATGCCGGGGAATTTCTCGTCCTGCAGAATATTGCCGATCACATGATCGATGCCAAGATTCGTGCCGATGGCAAACTCGCCCACGCGATCTGAATTCTCGTCGGTATGTGTGTAGGCCCAGAAGTCATCGCGCAGTTCGCTGTTTGCCGACTCGCAAGACGCAATGCGATTGGCCTTGATCTTGATGGTCAGCGGAGTCGCCTCAAGCAGGCCGTAGCGCGCGCAGAGATAATCGCCAACGACACCGTCGACGACGAACGTTCCGTTCAACTCGCCCGGCGTGGTGAAGATTTCTCCACCGGGAAGATTTCCCCACTTGTCGCGGGAGATGATGCCCGAGGTCTTGAGCCACTTATAGTCCGGATTGAGCTCGGCGCGGATGTCGGTTCCCGCGGCCGTGGTGGCGCGGATATAACTTGCGCGCCGCACTTTTTCGATCACCTTCTGCGAGAGCTGGTCCACGCGATGGAAGTCAGCGCGCATGCCCTCGCACATGATCTGCGGAGTGATGTTGACCATGTGGGCGTGCCGCATGCGCCGCCGATTGACAACCTCCGTCATCTGCATGCGCGAACGCAGCTCATTACGCTGAACGCCGACAGCAAAGATGCTGACATCCGAGGTCTCCATATCGGCAAGAACGGGCCGGGGCATATCCACCAGCGGACGCGCTGCCAGGTCTTCGAGCACGAAAGCATTCCAGCGGCAGCCGTTGGCAACAAGCTCCTGGGCCAGCGAGGCGGCGATTGGCGCCGTTACCTGGTCGGTGATCAGTGTCACCTTCTCCGTGGGCTGAATCCGCAGGCATGTCTCGACAGCCGAGCGAGCGCCCGGCAGAAAGTCGGATGGGAACGGTGTCGCCAGCAGTGCCTGGGCTTCGGCGGTAGCGGGGAGATTTGTCAAAATGCGGCTAACCTCACGAGGATATCTCTATGAATTTATCGTAAATCGCCAGCAAATACAGCCGAAATGCCACTTTCATGTACCGCCCGCTTCATGAATCAGGCCGTACTTCGGTAACCGCCTTTACCGGACGGGGCTAACCGCGATATCGTTCGGTCAGTTCCCTTCTTTTGCATACCCCATTCCGGAGTACCCATGCACCCAGTTCGTCTCTCGCTTTCCTTGCTGTTTTTAGCAACAACGCTCTTCTCTGCCGGGCAAACTACCACGGCGACGCGACCCAAGGCTCAAACCTCGACGCGGCCTAAAGCGGCGCAGCCGGCATTGCCAAAGAACATCCCTCCGGTCGCCGGACCGGTCAAGGTTGAATTCGCGTTGCGCTACCAGGAGATCAAGGTGGGCACCGGTGCCCTGGCTGCTCCGCACCAGTTCTATACCGTGCACTACACAGGTTGGCTGGCATCGGACGGAACGAAATTCGATTCTTCCGTCGATCGCGGCACGCCGTTTGAGTTTATGCAGGGCGCAAGGCGCGTAATCCCCGGATGGGACGAGGGCTTTGAAGGGATGCACGTCGGCGGCAAGCGTCGTCTGTTTATCCCTTATCAGCTGGCTTACGGAGAGCTCGGCCGGCCGCCGGTGATCCCCGCCAAGGCCGACCTTATCTTCGATATCGAGCTTCTGGATCAGCGCGATCTCAACGCGCCTGTACAGGCAACGCCGCCCGCACAGCCAACCGCACCGGCCCAGCCGAACACGCCGCCGCCGACCCAGCCTCAGTAAAGCCCGACCTGGGTCTCCTCGACCATGTAGTCGACGACCGCCTTCAGGTCGCCGGTTTCTTCGAACTTCCGCAGCTGGCGATCGGCACCCGTACCCATTTCGAGAATGGTGCGGACGTACTCGATCGCCGGACGGCATTCGAGCTCATCCACCACCTCATCTACGAACTCCAGATATTCCAGAATCAGCTCGCGCTCGGGCACCTCTATCTCTTTGCCGAAATCGATCAGCTTGCCGTCGAGCCCGTAGCGCACGGCGCGCCATTTGTTTTCCATGATGAGGGCGCGGGAATACTGCCGGTAATCCTGGTTACGAGCGTGCAGCAGATACAACTTCGCCGCTGTCGCCTGGATAAGCGCCGCAATCGCCAGCGTCTCGTCGGCGCGCATGGGCAGATCGCAGACTCGGATCTCAACCGTGTTGAAGAAGGGATGCGGCCGGATATCCCACCAGATCTTCTTCGCATTGTCGAGGCAGTTGGTCTTGATCAGCAGATTGACGAAGTAGTCGAATTCTCCGTAGCTTGAAAAGCTGTCGGGGATATTTGTGCGCGGAAACTTATCGAAGACCTTGGCACGATAGCTCTTGAGGCCGGTCTTCATGCCGCGCCAGAAGGGTGAATTCGTCGACAGCGCCAGAATATGCGGCAGAAAGTAGCGCATCGAATTCATGATGCGCATCGCTGCCTCGCGATCCTCGACGCCCACATGCACATGCAGCCCGAAGATGAGGTTTGCCCGCGCCACCAACTGCAGATCTTCGACGACGCGCGCGTAGCGCGGGTCAGGATAGATCTCCTGCGCGCGCCAGTCGGCGAAGGGATGCGTGGCTCCGGCAACCAGCACCAGATTGTTTTCGAGCGCCAGCTGGATCATCTGCCGCCGCAGATCGTAGAGGTCCTCGCGCGCTTCTCCCACCGTCTTGCAGATGCGCGTTCCCACCTCGACCACCGACTGGTGCATCTCAGCCTTGACGCGCTCTTCCAGCCGCCGCTTGCCCTTGGCCAGCATCTCGGTGGCAATGTGGGAGCGCAGATCCCGGCTTACAGGATCGATGGTCTGATATTCCTCTTCAATGCCGATGGTGAAAGTAGGACGCATAGGTGATTACCGTTGTATGATGATGCGCCCTTCCAGGCAAGCGGTTTGTTGATGCGCCGTTATTCTGCCGGCGCAACGTTGGGATCCGCAGGCTCTTTTTGCAGCACTTTTTTCTTTTTGGGAGCCGGAGCCTTTTTCGGAGCCGCTTTCTTCGGAGGCTTGACCGCGGTCACAGACTCGCTCAGCAGCGCCTGCGCCTGCAATGCCGGAGTCTTCGGACCCTTCCTCGCCTTTTCCACAGCCAGCTCCGCGACCGAGCTCACAATCCACTCGAAGTTTTCCGCACCCACCGAGTGCAGGTCGGCATCTGGAGCAGGATTCATGAAGTCGATGGCATACGGAATGCCATCTTCTACTGCGAACTCCACCGTGTTCAGGTCGTAGCCCAGGGCCTGGCACAGCGTGAGCGCGTCTTTTTCCACCCGCTGTAGCAGCTTCTTGTCGTAAGCCGGCGGATCGAGCACATACCGCTCGTGGTGCGGTCGCCGCGGATCGTACGGCATGATATGAACCTTCTCCTGCCCGATCACATAGCAGCGAAAATACTCGTTGAACTTCACCGCTCCCTGCAGCGTCATGCAAAGATCGCGGCTCTGGTCGTAGGCGTGGAAGAACTCTTCGGGATTGTGCACGTGGTAGACATCGCGCCACCCACCGCCATCCACAGGCTTCAAGAAGGCGGGAAAGCCGACGTATTCGAAGATTTCGTCCCAGTTCAGCGGATATTCGAGGTTCCGCATGGAGCGCTCGTTCGTGCCCTCGGGAAACTTTTTATGCGGCAGGATCACCGTAGGCGGCACTGCCACTCCCAGCTTCGCCGCGAGGGAGTAGTTGAAAAACTTGTCGTCGGCCGACCACCAGAATGGATTGTTAATGATCGCCGTGCCGTTCAGCGCCGCGTGCTTCAAAAAAGCGCGGTAAAACGGAATATCGTGCGAAATGCGATCGACGATGACGGCGTACGGGGGAGCCTTGTCCAGACGCACGCCGCCGACCTGCACGAACTCGGCCGAAATTCCGTCGACATTCATGGAGTTAATGCGCTCGACCAAAGCACCCGGGAAGGTATTTTCCATGCCGAACAGCACGCCAATTTTCTTCACTTTGCTTCCTTTGCGAAGGGAGATGCCTGCGCTCCACGCCGCCTGCGTGAGCTTGAGGCTATCGTCAACCTTAGCGCAGCACTCCAGTTGAACGCAAAGGACGCTTCCTCGCCCTGTTCTGGTAGGCTGGATGCGTTTCAGAAGAGACACTTGATGACGAGGTGAGGGATGCGTCCGCGGCTGATGGCTTCTTGTTGTGTACTGAGTATGTGTTCGCTGGCGGCTACGGCGCAGATGGGAACGGGCAGCGCGGCGGCCCCTCCGGTCGGAAGCATCGCAACGCCATCGAAGGCCTTCGATTCACAGCTGAGCCTGATTGAAGAACAGATGATGGGCGCGGTGCGGGCGATGCCGGCCGAGAAGTACGATTTCGCCCCGAGCGCTGCGATCTTTGTGCCCGGACAGAAGCTTGAATTCGAGAAGGTGCGCACGTTTGCCCAGCAGGCAACCCATGTGGCGGAGGCCAACTACTTCTTTTATGGCATTATCAGCGGGTTGAAGCCGGATGTGGACGTATCAGGAATCGAAAAACTTACAAAGAAGGAGGACGTCGTGGCCGCATTAGCCGGTTCGTTCGCTTTTGCTCACAAGGCGATCGCAACGCTTACTCCGGCCAATGCTTTCGAGGTCATAAAGTCGCCGGAGCCCGGTTTCCAGACGCGCGCGACTCTTGCCTCGTTCGGTATTTCACATTGCTTCGATCACTACGGGCAGATGGTCGTGTATCTGAGGATGAACGGGATTGTGCCCCCGGCGAGCGCGAAGTAATTTTTCTCATCCTCGCAAGCCGCTTTTTGCGTCAAAACACGGAGAAGCTTCCCTTTCAGGAGATCGGTTCTGGCAACTGTGGCACATTCCGCGTTTATCAGCTACGCGCGTGAAGATGCGGAGTTTGCCCTTCGGCTGGCTGAGGATCTGAAGGATGCCGGAGCGGCGGCGTGGCTGGACCAACTGGATATCCTCCCGGGTGATCTGTGGGACATCGCGGTTGAGCGCGCCCTGAAAGACTGTCCGCGAATGCTGGTAATTCTGTCCCCTGCCTCCGTAACTTCCACTAATGTCCTCGACGAAGTTTCCTATGCATTGCAGAAGAAAAAAACGGTCATTCCGCTTCTCTATCGCGATGCTGAAATTCCCTTCCGGCTCCATCGCATTCAACATATCGATTTCAGGAGCGATTATGCTCGTCGGCTTAAGACTCTCCTCAAAGTATTGATCACTGCCATTAGCCTTGCGCCTCCCGCCACGGAGCCGACGGTGGAAGACGGGAATCCGCCGCCAGACTATCTTCTCGACCTTGAGAACATCGGAGGAAAGGACATCCTTGAGAACCTCGAAGGCGAGGACATTGAAGATGTCCTGACCGGTCCTGGATTAGAGCGCCTCGAGCTCCTGCTCACCTCCTATCTGCCGCGGAAGCGCTGGTTTGGCGCCAAGTCGCGGACCATCAAGGCCGTCAAGGTTCTCGACTCCACGAAATTTCCCGCCGTGAACGCCGCCTTGCTTTTCCTCCAGGTTGCCTACGAGGACGGCAGCGCCGACGTTTATCTCCTCGCCCTCGCCATCGTTGCCGCCGAGGAGGACGCGAAGATAATGGCCGCCGATCCTACCGTCATTGTGGCCGTTGTCAATACCTCTGCCGATCCCGCGTCGCTCTGCGATGCCGTGGGGCTCGAAGCTGTCCGTCAGGCGATCCTCAATCTCATCGAAACGAACGGCGAATTGCGCACCCAGGCCGGCGTTCTTCGTGGCCGCCGCAGCAGCGCGTTCGCGGCAAACCGCGGAGTCGATCCCCTTCCTGCTCGCACCGGCTCGGCAGAGCAATCCAACACGTCCATTCTGTACGGCGATAAATTGATCCTGAAGCTCTTCCGGCGTCTCCAACCCGGCGAGAATCCCGACACCGAGATTGGCCGCTTCCTCACCGAGACCGCTCACTTCACCCAGATCGCCCCGTTTCTGGGCGACATCACGCTCACCCCCGAGAGTGGTGAACCGACCACCGTCGCCATGTTGCAGGGTCTGGTCAAGAACGACGGCGACGGTTGGCAGTGGACCTTAGGTCAGCTCTCCCGTTTCTACGAGAGCGTTGCCGACCTGCCAACACCGGACGACCTCGGCTCCCCTGCCAGCTTCCTCGCATCACCGGAACCGCCGGCTCTGGCTCGCGAGCACGCTGGCCCGTACCTCGACGCGGCCGGTCTGCTTGGTCGCCGCACTGCCGAGATGCATCTGGCGTTGGCCACGCCTACCGAGAATCCAGCTTTTGCCGCCGAACCCTTCACCACCGAACACCTCTGCGCCGACGCGAGCAGAATCGACACGCAGCTCTCTCATTCGCTTGACGCTTTGCAGAGCGGCCTGTCCCGGCTTACCGGAGTCGCCGCCGACAGCGCCGCGCGCGTTCTTGCCTGGCGCGCCGATCTTTCCTCGCGAGCGCGCGCCATCGCTTCGGCTACCTCGACCGGCTTCGGCCAACGCATTCGCATCCACGGCGACTACCATCTCGGACAGGTGCTTCGCTCGCGCGGGGACTTCGTCATCCTCGATTTCGAAGGCGAGCCTGCCAAGAGCCTCACCGAACGCCGAGCGAAGCAATCCCCGCTTAGAGATGTTGCCGGGATGCTGCGTTCTTTCAGCTATGCCGCCTATGCCGCGCTCAACGCCTTTACAAAGCAGCCGCCAGACAAGGCGGAGAACCTTGACGGCTGGGCCACCCTCTGGCAGAACGCGGTCTCAACCGAATTTCTCCGCGCATACCGGCTCACTATCGACTCAAAGAACCCGCACCTCATTCCCCAGCCCGAACAGGCGCAACGCATGCTCAACGCCTACGTGCTCGAAAAGGCGCTCTATGAGCTTCTCTACGAACTCGACAATCGCCCTACCTGGGTCCGGATTCCGCTCGCCGGCATGCTGGCTCTACCGCAGTAACGTCCGTTTCATCCCAGGGAGAGCGTCCAGAATTCGCGCTGTTACACCATCAAAACTGGACGGATGGTAAGGCCCTTCCGACCGGGATTACACTTGCGGCATGCCGCACCGTGGTTGGCCGAGCCACGTGTTCTTCTTTTGCTTTCTCGTGTGGAGTGTGGCTACTGGCATCGCACAGCGCTCTCAAATCGAGCTTACCGTGATCGATGAAAATGGGATCCCTGTGCCTGACGCCCAGGTGATACTTTCCGAGCCCGGCCTTCTGCCTGTGCGGCTGACTACGGATTACGCCGGTCGTTGCCAATACGCAATTCACGGCAACACGCCGTACGAACTCGACGTAGGGAAGGCCGGCTTCTACCAAAGGCTGGCCCACGAGGTCGACCCGCATGAGGAGAAAGTTGAGCTCACGCTCGCCTATCAACAGATGGTGCAGCAGCAGGTCAACGTGGTCGCGTCTACCGCCGGAATCGATCCGGAACAGCCTTCCGACCTGAACAGCATGAGCACGGCGGAGATCGTCAGTATCCCTTATCAAACTTCCCGCGACATCCGCAACCTGCTGACCTTCAACCCCGGCGTCATACAGGACCAAACCGGTCAGGTGCATGTTGCGGGCTCGGCGACCTCTGCCACTCTGGATCTATTGGACGGCTTCGATATTCGCTCTCCGGTAAGCGGCGATCTGGACTTGCGGGTCAGCCCCGACGCTGTTCGCTCGATTGATGTAGAGAAAACGCGCTATCCCGTCGAGTATGGCAAAGCCGCCGGAGGCATCATTTCCTTCCGCACCGGGATGGGCGACAACCGATTCCGCTTCAACGCCACCGACTTCTTTCCTTCGTTCCGCCAGGTGAATGGAGGCTTGCACTTCGACAAATTTGTGCCGCGAGTGACCTTCTCCGGACCAATCGCCCAAAACAAAGCGTGGTTCTTCGACGGGTTCGAAACCGAATACGACAACATCATCATCGCGGGGCTGCCCGATAATGCGGATAGCAATCAGCTCTGGCGCGGAAGCAATCTGGCTAAAGCTCAGGTCAACGTCGCTCCCAGCGATATTGTGATCGGAGGCCTGCTTTTCGACGACTACCACTCGCCCTACGCGGGACTCTCCACGCTGACACCGCAAGAGAGCACCGTCAATCAGGACATCCTCGCCTGGTTTCCATATCTTCGTGAGCAGCACAGTTTTGCGGGCGGCGCGCTGCTTGATCTTGGGATCGCCGATGTGAGCATTCGAAATGGCGCCGAGCCTCATGGAGACAGCCCTTTTGAAGTAACGCCAGAGATTTACCAGGGAAGCTTTTTCGAGAACGCGACCAACACTTCGCGGCGGGTGCAGGAAACGGCGGCGCTCTATTTGCCGCCTCGCGAATGCCTGGGAACGCACGATCTGAAGTTTGGCGTTGATCTCGATCAGATCAACTTTGGCGAAGAACTGACGCGTTCGCCAATCAGCTATCTGCGGCAGGATGGAACGCTGTTGCGCCTCAGCACATTTCCGGCGCAAGCGCCCTTCAATCGCAATAATTTTGAGGTCGGCTCCTATGTGCAGGACCGCTGGCTCCCGCGAGCCGGATTGTTGCTGGAGACAGGCCTGCGCTTTGACTGGGACGAAATCATCCGGCGTCCGCTCTACTCCCCGCGCATCGCTGCCGTTTACACACCCGGCGCAAACACCAAGCTATCGGCCGGCGTCGGTCTCTACTATGAGCATACGCAACTGCCGTATCTGGAAGAAGCGCTGGCCGGAGTTCGCTACGACACTTACTACGCGCCTGATGGGATCACTCCGGTCAGCCCGCCGCTCCTGTCCAGCTTTGCAGCCAACGATGGGCTGCTGCACGAGCCGCGCACCTTGAACTGGAGCATCGGTATCGAGCAGAAACTGCCGGCGGAAATCTATGCCTCGGTCAACTTCCTCGACAAACGCGATACCAATGACTTTGTCTATGCGCTCCAAAGCCCGCCGCCGGCCTTGTACGGAACCTATCTTCTGAATAATTCGCGGACAGAGAACTACCACTCCGTCGATGTGAATCTGCGGCACACCTTTGCCCACGGATACGTTCTCTTTGGGTCGTACACGCGATCCTCTGCGCATACCAACGCCGCGCTCGAATATATACCGACGCTGTCGGTCCTCGGCCCGCAGGCGAGCGGACCCCTGCCATGGGACGCGCCGAACCGCTTTTTCTCCTGGGGCTGGCTGCCGGTGCCCAAACTCAAGAGCTGGGACTTCGTTTATACCGCCGACTGGCGCACCGGTTTTCCCTTCACTTCCGTCGACGCCAATCAGCAGGTCGTCGGAGAGCCCGGCTCACGGCGTTTTCCGGACTTTTTCTCCTTAAGTCCGGGACTGGAGTGGCGCTTCCATTTGCGCGGCTATTATTTCGGGTTGAGGGGCGTGATCGAAAACATAACTGACCGCCAGAATCCCGCAGTCGTCTACAACGTTATCGATTCTCCGCAGTACGGTACCTTCAGCGTACCCGAGGGGAGGGCTGTGACCGCGCGCATCCGGTTGATCGGCTCGAAATGAACCTGAAAGAGATTTGCTCAGGACTGTTTCAGAAATTTCCCCTGGTCGAGATCGAGAAACGCCTGTTGCAACTCCTCCTGCGTGTTCATCACGATCGGACCGTACCAGGCCACCGGCTCCTGCAGCGGCTTACCGGACACCAACAGGAACCGGATCCCGTCGTCTCCCGCCTTCACCGTGACCTCGTCGCCCCGATCGAACAGCACCAGTGAGCGATTGTCTGCTGCCGTGGGCGGCGCCGTGTCCAGCCACTGCACTCCTTCCGTCGGAACCGCGAGGGGACCCGACGCATTGCAGAACTTACCTGATCCGGCAAAGACATACGCGAATGCCTGGCTCGACACTTCGACCGGCAGGCTCTTGCGTCGGCCTGGCCCCACCGTCACGTCGATATAAGTTGGATTTGTCGCGATGCCATCCACCGGGCCGCTCTTGCCCCAGAAATTTCCGCAGACCACCCGCACGGCAGTTCCGTCGTCATCCGTGATCTCGGGAATATCCATCGACTTCACTTCCTGATAGCGCGGATCCGTCATTTTCCGCGACGCGGGAAGATTCGCCCACAACTGGAAGCCGTGCATCCGCCCCACCGGATCGCCTTTGGGCATTTCCTGATGGATGATCCCGCTCCCCGCCGTCATCCACTGCACGTCTCCAGCTCCAATCGTGCCTTGGTTTCCCATGCTGTCACCGTGTTCCACCGTTCCGGCGAGGACGTAGGTGACGGTCTCGATGCCACGATGCGGATGCCACGGAAATCCCGCAAGATAATCCGCCGGAACATCGTTGCGGAAGTCATCGAGCAGCAGAAATGGATCGAAGTCGGATGTATTGCCGAAACCAAAGGCCCGGCGCAGATGCACACCCGCACCCTCGCGCGTTGGCTTTGACTTGATGAGCTTTTTCACAGGACGAATGGACATGAAGCTCTCCCAAAATCTCGTTAGCTGTCACCGTAAACCGGTATGGCTGCTCCGTGAATCACCTTTGCCGCGTCGCTGCACAGGAACAGAATCACGCGAGCGATATCCTCTGGCTTCGGCCAGATTGAGAAATCGGCGTTGGGCATTGCCTTCCGGTTTGCCGCCGTGTCGATAATGCTGGGCAGAATCGTATTCACCCGCACGCCAGTTCCCTTCGCGTCCGCCGCCAGCGAATCGATCATCGCCAGGGCTGCTGCCTTCGACGCAGCATAGGCGGACGCTCCGGCTGCATGATCGAAGGCTGCCTTGGCCGCGACATTCACGATTGCTCCTGCCTTCTGCTTCAACATCGGCACGATCGCTGCACGCGACAGCGCATAGCCCGCGCGCAGATTCAGCGCCAGCATCTGGTCGAAGACTTTTGTGTCGAGGTCCCACAGCTTCACGCCGCCGGCATAGCCTCCAATCGTGTTCACCATCGCATCCAACCGCCCGTGCTCTGCAACGATGCGATCGACAAGCTGGACCACGGCCGCTTCATCGGTGACATCCACCTGTTGCCCTTTGAGAGACGCGCTGTTCGCACCGGCAACATTCTGCAGGGCAGCAAATCCCTCAGCGGCGCGATACGTCACCACGACCTTTGCGCCTTCTTCGAGAAACGCCAGGCTCACTGCCTGTCCTAGGCCGCCCGTCCCTCCGGATACGAGGATCACCTTGCGTGCAAAGCTTACATTCATCTTGTCCCTCGTCTTCTGACTGGTTCAGGCTACTTCAGATCACTCGACGCAGCAAACTCGCCGCACCGTGAATCAGGCGGAGCCATGCAAGGCTACTGCTTGTTCACGTCAACGTAGTAGTGATCGGTATCCACCTGGAACTCATCCTTCGTCAGCGGGGTCTGCATCCATTGCCACTCGGTCGTCGGGTGAATGATCTGCCAGTGTCCCGGCGTGCCCACGCCAACAGGCATGGCGAAGTCATCCTCGTCGGCCCGCCACTTGTACATCACCATCCGCGGAGACTCGCCAAACAGCAGCTCCAGCCGCGGTATCTGTGCTTGCCGCAGATACTGAGCGAAGATCGGCGTCAGGTTCATCCGCGTTTGCTGATTGAAGTACGCCACCACGTCTTCCGTCATGATGTTCTGATACTTGAAGTTCTGATAGAAGTCATGCAGCAGCGCCCACCATTTCGCATCGTCATTCACCACACTGCGTAGCGTATTCAGCATCAGCGCGCCCTTGAAGTACTGGTCTTCCGTCGGCTCCGCATTCACGCCGCGCTCCGCAATGATCGGCCTCAGGTTATGCACCTTCGGTTTATAGCCGCTCAGATATTTGAGGGCGTCATCCTTGCCCCAGCGAAACTCCACGTAAAGGCTTTCGAGATACGTCGTCCAGCCCTCATGAATCCACATATCCGACGGATCGGCCGCCGTGATGCTGTTGCCGAACCACTCGTGCCCGCTCTCGTGGATGATGATGAAGTCAAATCTCGGACTGATCCCAACACCTGTCCAGTCGCGCCCCAGGTATCCGTTCTTGAACAGGTTGCCGTAGGTCACTGCGCTCTGGTGCTCCATGCCCGAATACGGAGCCTCGATCAGCTTGTAGCCATCTTTCTCGAAGGGATACGGCCCGAAATAGTGCTGGTACGCCTCCAGCATGCCTTTGGCCTGCGCGAACTGCACCTTTGCCTTATCCAGGTCCTCCGGCAGCACGTAGAAATCGAGCGGCAGATCGCCGAGATGATCTGAGAACTGGACGTAATTGCCGATATTCAGCGAGACATCATAGTTGTTGATCGGATAATGCACATGCCAGTCCCAGCGAGTATAGCCGTCGCCCAGGTCAGTCTTGCCCATGAACTTCCCATTCGACACATCCACAAGCCCATTTGGAATGGCGACGCTGATATCCATGCTCTCGACCTCATCGCGCCACTGATCCTTGTTCGGCCACCACATGCTCGCGCCGGTGCCTTCGCAGGCCGTATTGATCCATACATGGCCGGCAGGGTCCTTCTTGAACGTCATGCCGCCGAACCGCCCTGTCTCCTCCGGATGCCCCGAATAGAAGAAGTCAATCGAGTAAACCTGCCCGGCACGAAGGGTCTCGGGAAAATCGACAAACACCGCGCCTGTATCGCGCTCGTATTTGAGAGGAGTCGTCCCATAGAGAATCTTGTCGATCGCCAGCGAATCGCGCAGGTCAAGCTGGATACGCGTGCCATCCTGAAGCATCCTGAAGCGGATCGTATTCTTTCCGCTGATCCACTGCTTGTCGGGATCGACGCGAATGTCGAGATGGTAATAAAGCAGGTCGTTGTTCGCCCGGTACGGACCATAGGCACCTCGCAGCATGTCATAGCGCGTCGGAATCGGCGAGCCTGCATCGTTCGGCCGGATATGCGGCTTGGGTTGCGCCGCGGCTGGGGCTGGCGGCTGGCCGGTCTGGCTTGAGGTCTGCTGGGGCGTTGCGTGGGCGCCTGGAATGTTTGCGGCAACAGCGAAAAGAACGAACAGCGGCCATCCATGAGCTCGAAAAGCAAGGAATCGCATGGCGCCATCTTAAAGACGAGGGTTCATCCACGCAAAAAAAGGAGAGCGGCGTTACTGCCCGCTCTCCCCGTTAGAATTCCATCTGCTCATGCGAGCGGATGTATTCAATGACAGCCTCGCTCCAGCCGTCGATGTGCGTCCAGTCGCCGTAGCCCACTCCGTTGCGGAAGCTGGCCACGTTCACCACGTATCCGCGGCCGCGGGGTGCGGGCACACGGTCGTGCGACTGTTCATCGGTAATTACGATGAGACGATCGTACGAGTCGCGAAGCTCTTCGAGTGCGCGACCCAGATACGTCCCACCGTGCGGCTGGCTCTGCGCAATGGCGTCACGCAGTGCGAAACCACGCCGTGCCGGAACAGCCTGCAGGCGCTCGGAGAAGGTGTAGACTCCCACCTCGTCCGCGATCTCGCGCAATAGCACCGCGAGACCCGCAGCCGCGTCCATACGCAACATCTCCGACCTCGCCGACAGCCGCGCATCCATGCTTCCGGATACGTCGACCAGCAACAGCGTCCGGCCCGCGAGACGCGACTGGCCCTGCAGACTCAGAAACATTGCCTGCTCCAACCACGGCTCCCACTGCGGCGCATACCGGGCCGCCGCAACGAAGCGGAACGGAAGCACGCGCTCCACGCGAATGGCCGCGAGCGCATGCTGCACCAGCTCCGGCTCAACCCCCGCCGCCTGCATGTTGCGCAGGTTACGAAGCAGCGCGAGAGCGCCCAGCCGATTCTCGATCAGCAGCGACTCCCACACCTCTCGCTTCTGCTCCCCGCGCGACAGGCGAACCTCCCACGTCTCCGGCGAGGGCAACTCGCCCTCGATCAGCTGACGCCACGTGAGCGCTTGTTCTGCAGTCACGGGCTTGGCGTGCGTGAGGAAGAGCACGTCGCGCAGCTTGACTACGCCGCCACGATCGTACTTGGCCAGCGCGTGCTCGTCGAACTTGCTGAACGCCCCGGCCAGTCCCTTCTTCACCTGCGCGGCGAGCGGCTGGCGGCCATCCTTCCAATAAATGGCAAGAAACTCCGCCAGTTCATCGGCGCGCTGGATCACGCGCGCCAGCGTCTCCGCCACCAGACCGCGATGCGTCGCGTAACGCGCCATCTCGCGAACGAGCAACAGTGGAGCATGACGCAGCTTCATCTGCTCGCGCGCCTCAATGGCGAGCGCGGCAACCTTCGCGGCTTCGACGCGCGGAACCAGCGCAGCGATGCGATCGGCAATGGTCACGCCATCCTCGTAGAACTGGTTCTCCCACAACATGTAGGCCAGCACGGAGCGCCGCAACTGCGCTTCCGCGCTGATCTGCGCAGCGGGCGCGCCCTCATGCGTCCTCAGGGCCGTGCCCGCGAATCCAAGGTAGCTAAACTTCAGAATATTTTGGCGGGACATATCGCCGCTCCTTTCCAGGCTGCCGGATTGTGTCAGCTTCGTCTTCCGGTCGGCATCCTCTGAGGACCGGGACAAAGTCACTTATGATGGCTACTCACTCTCAACATCTGCCTTTCCGGCGAGAACTGCGCCGCCGAAACCTTCGATCTTCGACTCGACGATCTTGTTGAGATCGATGATGAAAGCGATCTTCTCGAGCTCGCAGACAGTCGGAGTCTCCTTGCTCAGATAATCGGTGCACACCTTCACCGGGAACGAAACCAGGCGCGCCTCACGGAGATAGCAGCAGCGAATCTCCTCTTCCTTCTCGGAGTAGCCAATCTGAATGCTCGCGTAACGGCAGCTGCGGCAGAGCGACTCCTGCACAACCCCCGTGACACTGCGCACGATACGAATGGCCATGACGTGTCTCCTGAACACGGTTGAGGCTCACAGCGATTTCTGCCGCAAGCAGTTGTTGTTAAGCACCGGGGACATCCGGAACAGGTTTATGCCGAACGTTCTACCGCTGAACTAATCCACGTTGCCGTGGATGCAGGAGTCGAACCTGCGTCCTTTCGGTCCGATGGAACCCATTCACACGCCACCGGCGCAGTTACAAATACAATCTCCGGGGATTCGTTGGCCCGGGTTGATCCACTGGACGAGATCGCCCAGCGGATTCGGCGGCATCCTAAGCCGCCCGGTCGGCAGGAAGTATCCCGAACCTTCACCACCGGAGATTCTTTTCAAGCGCCAGGGAAAGATCGTGCGCGGCTTTTACCGTTCTCACCGAAGTGAGAGCGGCAGCGGATTCGAACCGCACGCCCTTGCGGGCTCCCGTCAGAAGTATCCGCACACTGCGCCACTGGCGCCTCTTCCTTCACTGCACGGGGGAACGATCGCGAAGCGGTGTTTTCTTTACCAGAGAAGTATCCGCATCCTTCACCACCCGTAACTGCAAAGGTAGATAGGACCTGTATATGGCTGGCTTTGGGGGGTTAGCAGAGGATCAGCGCTGTTATATTCGTGCGCCGCCGGGCAGAAGCCGAGCCATAAACCAGACGGTCCCTGGCGCGTTATCTAGCGCCGAGTCCATCTGGTGACCGAGTTTGAAAATGGTGGTCATGGTTTGCTTCCCCTGCTCGCAATACAGTGCCACAGGTCGGCTACAAATATCAAGCAAAAAAATAGATTTATTTTATTTGTAACTATGAATCGCACAAATAGCATGCCGGGCGCCAATCGTGCTTGATGGCTGCCCGGCGACCGTGAATTGCTGATTTCGAATCGCTACTGCTTTTGACCAGCCTGGTTCCAGTCGATGATATTCACCAGATTCCAGGGGTTTTTGCGCAGCTCAAACTGAAGCTCGCCCTGTTTGTTAATGATCAGCTGGCAGGCGGGATAGAGAACGCCCTTGGTCTGTTTCTTATCGGCGTCGTTAATGTCGATCTCGCCGGCAGTCAGGTTGTAGGCCGTACTCGGCCCGGCGTTCATAGCCTCACCGATCCTGATCACGCGGTTGGTGGCGAAGCGAATCCTACGGCCGGTGGGCGTTTTAACCACGCGAATGTAACTGAGTTGGGTGCCCAGCGTGCCGGTAATGGCGATGCGGCCAACGGACGGCGCCTTGCTGAGTGCGTCCACCAAGCCTTGGTTCTGGCCCTTCTTGAAGGCGGCGATGAAGGCGTCTCTCTCTTCATCCGTGGAGTATCGGGTAATGATGATTTTTACGCTGACAGTCTTGCCCAGCTGCGTACTTGTGCCCATCGCCGTGGCGTCGATCGTCTCTGTTGCGTTTTTGTCCGGTCCCTGTTCTTGTGCGGAAATCGCCGGGGTCACCGCCGTCAGCAGCAGAACAGCAACCAGAAGGCTGCCGTAACCGAACTTGCGAACCAATTTGTGTACTATGAATTTCAAATCGTTGCTGGTTGCCATGGTCTCGTCTTCTCCGTAAAAGCTTTCTGAACTTGAACTTCGCAAACGGCTGAGCCCCCTTGGGACCTGCAGCTGGACCTTGCAACAAAGAAAGGTTGTTTTTAAGGTCGAGCGGAAGTATACACCCCGTTAAAATGCCGCGATACCTGAAAAAATGCTAGTGCCGGATGCCGACGTCGGCTACTTCTGCAGATTGACATAGACGTGGCACGGCTGCTCCAGCGTCTGCAAACCGAGCCTCTTTCCGCAGGAGTATTCCAGCTGGGTTACCTTGTGTCGCTTCAGCCAGGCGGTCGATCCAGGCAATGAAATACGCAGCGAACTCTCTTCCTTTTGTGCATTCAGCCTGCCCCTGTCCTTTGCCAAACAAACGTGCGGAAGAGATGGCACAGCTACCGGGGTGCGAGTTACTCTATTTCGCGAGATACTCTTCTTAAGGAAGAGTTCGATGATCCGTACCGCTAAAAGCTCGCGACAGGTAGCTACCATTCTTGGGGCCGTTTTCCTGTCGGCTGCATTTGCGCCTGTCTGCGCCTGGGCGGCTGACGATCCGGACGAAGCTTCCCCTCTAACGGTGACTGCCGATTTTAATCGGGACGGAATCACCGACAAAGCAGAGGTTACGCTGCCCGACCGAGATCGCTCTGGACCCGGTATTCTCACCGTGTCGCTGGGGCAGCCCGGGGGAGCCTTCAAGTCGGTGGCCTCCTATCCGGTGCTGGGACACGCTCCTCGGTCGCTCGTCGTCGCCGATTTCAACAAGGACGGCATTCCAGACCTGATCGTAGGAGACGACGACGGATCGCTGAGGTTGTTCCTTGGCGACGGAAAGGGCAACATGGCTCCCGCCGGCGACATCGCGCACCTCGGCTCGGTCGTGTCGATCGCGGTGGCTGACTTCAACCATGATGGAATTCCCGACATGGCCGTCTCGGATTGGCGCGGGAGTTCGGTGACGATCTTTCTTGGCGTCGGCGACGGCTCGTTTCGGCGCGAATGGTCCTACCCACTGCGGATGCCCGGAACCGTTGCCCAGCTCTCCGCCGCAGATTTTAACGGAGACGGGAATCCCGATTTGGCGGTGATATACGGTGACGACGGAGCGTACACCTTCGATGTCATGGTGGGCAATGGGAAAGGCGCCTTCACTCCCGCGCCCGAGCTAAGCGTCACGAAAGACCCGAACGCCCATTGTCCCGCCTGAATGCGGGGAAACCCAGCAGGACAGAAACGGATTTATAAATTCGAGCCGAAGGCCAGCAGACGGCCGTCGCAATCCTTCAACATTAACTCTCGCGAGTGCCATAGCATGTTGCCAAGTTCATCGTGATTGGATCGCACAAGGGCGGCGGCTATCTGCCGACTGCCATACCACCGTGACTACGGCCCCGATGCCTGCTCTCGTGCGTTGGCCCGGGTTATTCCGCTCTCAGGGCTTCCACTGGATTTACCGCGGCCGCACGGCGAGCCGGCAAATAGCCGGCAAGTACAGCGGAAAATACCAAAAAGAAAGGTATTGCAACATAGGTAAAAGGGTCCAGCGGGCTGATGCCAAATAGCAGAGACTTCATGAACTGCGTCAGCCCGGCCGCCGCGACGACACCGATTGCCACACCGATTCCCGTCAGCACGAGGGCAGAGCGGACGAACATCCACGCCAGTTCGCTCTTCTTCGCGCCCAGCGCCATGCGGATACCAATCTCGCGTGTGCGCTGCGAGACCGCATACGAGATCACACCGTAGATGCCGAGGACGCCGAGAGCCAGCGCCATCGTCCCGGCTATGGCCAGCATTACAAGCGTGAACGAAGTGCGGGCCATCGATTGGCTATAGATATCCTGCATGGTGCTGACAGAAGCCACAGGCAGATTCGAATTCACCGACCACACGGCCTGCTGCATTTCGTTGATGAAGGCCTGCGTCCCGGCACGATTGCTGCGCATTGCGAAGTAAGCGGTGCGCCTTGCATCGAGGGGTGATCCAGGACCGTAAAGATCGGGCATCATCGAAGGCCAGTACACGGTTGCAGGCGAGACCTGATCCACGCCATTTTCGCGCACATCCTGGACCACCCCGACAACTTCATGCCACGGCATGCTGGTAAATTCGCGGAACGGCCTGCCAATGGCCGCGCTGGGCGATCCCCACAGTTCGCGTGCCAGACTCTCAGACATAATGCCCACCGGTCTCAGACCGTATATGTCCGTCCACGTGAAATCGCGCCCGGCAACGATTCTCGTGCCGGCGGTATGGAAATAGCCTGGCGAGACATAGTTGTACAGGCGCATGGGAGCATTTTCGCCTTCGTAGTTTTTACCTTCGATGTAGATCTGGTTCCAGGCCGGTTCTCCTCCATTCATGGGAACGGAAACGGCGAAGCCTGCGGAGGAAACGCCAGGAATCGCGGCGAGTTTGTCCTGGATGTTGTTCTGAATCCGCGTGACCATCTGTGGATCGCGAATCAGCGTCTCCGGAATCGAAATGCGAATCACCTGTAGCAACGCAGGGTCAGAGAAGCCCGGATCGACGTTCCGCATTGCGTTGAAAGTGCGGATCATCAGCACGGCGCTGATGAGCAGCACCAGCGCCATGGCTACCTGCGCCACGACCAGCAGGTTGCGTCCGCGCTGCCGCTCCCGGCTCACGCTTGCCGTTCGCATTGCACCAAGCAGCGGTATGACTTGCCGCGAAGGAGTGTAACGCAGCAGGGGAATGGAGCCGAACAGGAGCCCTGAGAGCATCGACAAGATCAAGGTGAATGCGAGCGATCGGCCGTCGAGCGAGATCTCGCTCAGACGGGGCAGATTCTCGGGCCCAATCGCCGTCAACAGGTGCAGCCCCACATACGCAACTCCTACGCCGACTGCGCCACCCAACAGACCAAGCGTCAGACTCTCGAGCAGCAGCTCCCGGGCAATCCTCCATCTGCCGGCGCCAAGCGCTGAGCGCACCGCGAGCTCCTGCTGGCGCGAATCGGCGCGTACCAGCAGCAGATTGGCCACGTTGGTGCACGCGATCAGCATCACGACGCCGATCGTCGCCATCACCACCCACAGCACGTTGCCGACGCTGCCGACCACTTGCTCCTTTAAAGGCTGAAGCGCCGGCGTGATCTTCCAATTCAGATACCAGTGCGGATCGCTGCCCGGGCCGTTAGACCAGGAGTCCATCCAGACATTGAGCAGACGCGCCACATCAGCGTCGGCCTGCGAGATCGCAACGCCCGGCCGAAGCCGCGCGATACCCCGAAATGCAAAGCCGGCCAGCTGCTGCTTGACCGGATCGAAGGCCAGCGGCACCAGCAGATCGAAGTCGTAATTGACCACCCTGAATCCACGCGACATCACGCCAGCGATCTCACGCGGCTGAGAGTCTACGCTAATGGTGCGGCCCACCACACCCGGATCTCCGCCGAAGCGCCGCTGCCAGTATCCATAGCTGAGCATCACCCGCTGCGCTCCGCGCGGGTTCTGATCGGCTGCGGTAAGCCATTGTCCGGCGACGGCAGGTACATCAAGAGTCTGGAGAACACCGTCCGTAATCATCGCCGTGTTTACCTGTTCCGGTTGTGCGATCCCCGTGATGCTTGCAGTCGCCGGCAGCCACACGCCTACCGATTGGAACGCGCGGTTATGCGCGGCAAAGGTGAGATACATCGAGGCCGAGACGCGCAGTTCATCCCGGAAGTCGGCAAGGCCGGGCGCGCCGGGCGCGTTGAGGTGAAGCGAAACCAGTTGCTGCGGCTCATGGTAAGGCAGCGGCCGGAGCAGCACGCTATTCAACACGCTGAACACCGCGGTGTTGGCGCCGATGCCTATCGCCAGTGTCAGGATGACGGTCGCGGCGAATCCCGGCGATTTACCCAACCGCCTAAAGGCAAATTTCAAATCGGCCGCAACCGACTCGATTGCTCTCCATTGCCACACCTCGCGGCTGCGCTCCGCAATCAATGTCACATTGCCAAACTCCCGGCGGGCCCTGTGCTCAGCCTCCTTTCGCGGCATCCCGTCATCGATTAGTTCTTCTGTTCTTTCTTCAATGTGTTCCTGCATAGAGACCGAGAGATCGTCGTAACGGCGACCGCGAGAGAGCAACTGAAGCAGCCATTTCATTTGCGACCTCCTAGGCTTTGGCAACTGCGAGTACGCGGAAGATTCCGTCAAACATCTTCTCGAAGCTCGACACTTCACGTTCCAGATGCCGAACGCCTGCCTCGGTAAGTCGATAGATCCGGGTGGGACGCCCTTTCGCGGAGATTCCAGTCTCAGCCTCCAGCCAGCCTTCCTTCAGCATTCGTTGCAGGGCTGGGTAGAGAGAGCCTTCTTCCACCTGAAGCAGACTGTCGGAGACCTGCCGGATATGTTTCACCAGCGCGTAGCCGTGCATCGGCCGCAGTCTGAGCGACTGCAGGATCATGATTTCCAGGGCTCCAGGGAAAAGCTCACGATGTTCGGGATTCTTTGCCATGTCCAACAGCTTAATCCCAAATACCTATTTTTGGAATAGGTATTCTCTCGCGATCAAGCGCAGAGTGGCGAGGGTACATGAGTTGTGTAACCACTCAAATGCCTAAACGTGGCTGGCGAGGACCGGGCAGGGTCCCAACTGCATCACCCGGTAGGTTGTCGAACCGAAGATCGCCAGATCCAAGCCACCGCCGCCACGCACTCCCAATATCGCCAGGTCGATTTGCGATTCCTGGGCGAATTGAATAATTTGCTCGTACGCTTTTCCGATCCGCACTGCCGTCGCAATTTTTATGGTCTTGCGCTCCTCCGCCGGAATCAGTTTTTCCAGTTGCTCCGTCGCTGCAGCTATCGTCTCTGCCGCCCTGGCCGGACGTGGGACCTTCTCCAATACATGCAGCAGGGTGAGCTCGGCGTCATACTCCGACGTCACTGAGATCGCATACTTCAGAGTCCGCTCCGAATTCTCAGAGAAATCTGTACAGAAAAGAATTCGGCTCAAGTGGTGGATGTGGTGACCTTGTTCATCAACTCCGGCTGTCGATTCGTGCGGCGGCTTGCATACAACGAGCACAGGACGTGGAGAAGTGCGCATCACCCGGTCGGTCACCGATCCCAGCACCAGGCGGTCGTACCCTCGCTGTCCGTGCGTCCCCATGATGATCACGTCGGCATTCCGGGCTTGTGCAAAGGAAAGAATCGTATCCGGGGCGTTTCCCTGCTCGACCGAGAGCTCTGGCTGGATCTCGCTATTCGTGTGGTGCTTCACGAATTTATGCAGTTGCGCCTCGGCGTCGTCGCAAAACGCCCGGCTTGCCTCGTCATAGAGTCCCGCAGTGGCCGCAAAGCTGAGGGAAGGATGTCTGGATAGATCCACGACATGGAGCGCCGCCACCCTGGCGTGATAGTGCCCGGCAACCGATAGCGCATAGTTATACGCCCTTACTGACGACTCGGAGAAATCAATAGGACAAACGATGAGTTTGATTTCCAGCATGTTTCCCGTCTCGCCCGCAATTATATTCGTGCCACAGGCGCGCGGGCTGTTGCCCGAGTACGGCGGATGCCGCAGTTTACGAAATCAGACCCAGGCATCCGTCGAGAGCTGCGGAAGATATTTGGGGGTTCCGGGCGTGTGGTCGGCAATACGGACATTGCGACCCCGCTTCTCGAAACTTCTGTATTGCCGGTGACTCGCCCAGAGCACACCCGAATCGAGATTGTGCACCCCTAATGTGAGGTGCTATCGAGACGACCGGCTGGGAGGAGGATCGGGAGTCAATGGCAGAGCGATCCTGACGGGTAACCGGGCAGTAATTGCGCCGAACTTTGCCACTATCACGGCCTGGCCGGTACGGAGTTCATGGACGACGCCGTCCGGACCGACACGGATGACCGGCAGGTCCGTGGACTGTTCGACACTGAGGTCCATCCCCAGCATCGTGGGGAGCATCACCGGATTTGCGAGATGAGCGTAAGTGAGTTCCGGTACAAGGACCGTGCGACCATCCGGAGTCCGGCTGGATAATAAGCGGAAGGCAGTCAAACCCTTCGAAGAAGGCAGGACTCGAATTCTGAAGTACCGCTCGGAGTGCCCTCCGTCGTCGAAGTCTGCGGAAACAGCGATTGTCTCGTCGCCGAGTGTGGCCGGAACTAGCTGGAACGTTGTGGACGCGCTGCCTCGAAGCACACCACTAACTAGACTGTTCCCTGGGGGTGTGGTTCCTTTGCGCCAATTGTTCACCAACCGGATCGGGTTGCGAGGCGAAGGTCGCTGTTCGAATCTCAACGTCTGCACACTTCCGCTGGTCACCGACCACGGAATCTCAACGGGCTGCCCAAATCCCAATGGATGATCTGGAGCGGCAACACGAAGACGATCTGTGGGGAATCCTATGAATTGGAAGGGACTGGCGCGATGGTCAGGATCCTGTTTCCAGGTCGTGCTGAGCGGAGTGGAAGCGGCGGGCGGAAAGAGGCCTAGGCAGGGCGGGTAGTCGAGCCCGGCGGTATGACTGATGATCTGAACACATACATTCCTGAACAGGCCGCCATAGGAAAACTGGAGGAGCGCCTCCCCCGTCCGCAAGGGAGTAATGAGGCGGGTGGATTTGTCGAATGCAATGACGGGAGATTCCTGTGACGGCTCAATATTGATACGGACGAAGTCCAGGTTCAAATCGATTCGCTCTCCACGCCTGTCATTGCCGGTCTCTCGCAGGTCGTAGTACCAAGCGATCGGGAAGAGAGGAATGCGCTTCCAGGGATCATTCGGGTTATCGAGGCTGATGCGGATGTAATCCTCGTCTGCGCCAGGAACTCCGCCGAGCGCAATGCGGAGGGCGGCAGGCTGGAGAGCCGAAGGCCCAACATCTAGCATGGCTGTTGTTTTCGAAAAGCCGCCATCTGCATATTCGCCGCGCACGAAAATACCGACTTTGCCGAGACGGACAGGAGCGAAGCGAAAGTAGCTGCTGCCGTCGGGATGCTGGAGCACAGCGGTGTAAAGCCCCGTACCACTCAGAGGAGAGAAGCTGCCAGTCTTAAGGTCGATAAAAGAGAGTTCTTCGACCCAGACCCTGGTGAGTCCGGGCGAGTGAATGATCAGCGGGATTTCGTTTTCTTCGGCGACCTTGAGGGGTCGTTTTGGGGCGGATATCTCGAATGGCGTACCGGGGATGGGGTGGAAACGCGGGATGCTGTTGCCACTTGCCTGAGCTTGGGCAAGTGCAGAGGCTACCGTGAACAGGAGCGGAGCCGCCCGCCTGATCAGAAGCGAGGTCTGAGGCTTCATCGTGGTTTTGATTTTAGGAGGGCATGGCAGAGTGAGGAATCCCCCAAAAAGGTATCCACTTAGCGACCCGCTGTTTTTCGCTTGACCGCGCTTCCCCGTCGAGCCGAGGCCCCAGAAGAGTTTGTAGTGAGCCAGAGTCGTTAACTCGCTGCAGATATCTGTGTTTCAAAACCAGCTCATGTAAAACTCGCCAGGGAGATTGGCGGGTTGTCGGCAATACGGACATTTCGACCCGGTTCCACGAATGTTCCGGTCTGCCGGTCATACGCTCGGGATCACCATATGCCCGGATTTAAAAAAAGGGTTCACGGCAACTGCGGGGATTTACCGCGGAGGATTTTTGCAACCCAGTCCGAGTGTGGAAGACTGGATTCAGAGAGGAGGTTGAGTTCTCTTTGCACATCGTATTCCACACGCCGAATTGATGGTTTCGAGTCGTCCAACAATAGGTAGGAGGCGCGTGCATCTCCGTCGTAGAACAGGCTCACACTGCCCGTATTGACGATGAGCATCTGCTGAATCTGAGGATGTTGAATGGTTCGGACAAACGAGCGGTGAATGTGGCCATAGACGATAATGGGCCGCTGGAGCGGCCCGTAGATGGCTTCCAGCTCCGCGTCACTTGCTTCCGGCCCAGGCGAACGCCAAGGACTTTCAGGACTCGCGTGGACCAAGGCTATCGACTCCTGAACTAAGGTACGGGGAAGCGTGCGTATCCACGCGACCCTGTCTTCGCCTAACATGGCGTGAGTCGCGGCTGCCATCTCACGAACGGCCGCCCAAAGCGACGGCGGTGCCGACGATTGGCTCGCAAATTCCTCCAGCGACTCCGGTCGCGAATGCATTTCATCAGTATTTCCAAGTACCCCATTCCAGCCGAGATCGCGAATGCGATCCACAATCTCCGTTGGGTTCGATCCGCTATCTGCCAAATCGCCACCATGCAGTATGAGGTCGGGTGAAGTCTCCCGGAGATCGGTCAAAACCGCCTCGAATGCGGTCCGGTTACCGTGGATGTCGGATACGATTGCGATGCGCACGGATCGCCACGCCTCCGGTCATGATGTTACTGCGTCAGCGCACGTTCCAAATGCGGCCTCATGCATACGATTATTTGCTGTATCGTCGGCCACTCGGCAGTTATATAGAAGCAAACACTTTCTGGTTCGGTCCGATAAACGCGCTTCTCGTGAGGAACGAAACTCTCATAATGCGCTTTTCTTCATGAAGCCGGATGGCGCATGGCTATAATCCGGGCTGAATTCGAGAGGAGAACGGAATGGCGCAGGACAATGCCTCGATCGTCCGCCGCTTTGCGGATGAAGTGATCACGCAGGGGAAAATCGAATCGGCAGCCGAGTATGTATGGGAAGACGTCGTTGAGCAGGTTCCACTGCCTGGACAGGGTCCTGGACTTGACGGCCTGAAAGACGTCCTTCGCTCTATGCGTACCGGCTTTCCCGACATCATCTTCTCCATCAAGGAGCAAATTACGGAAGGCGATAAGGTCGCCAGCCGCTTCGAATGGACCGGTACGCACAAGGGTGAATTTCTCGGTGTTCCCGCAACAGGCCGGCATGTGCGCGTCTGGGGCATTGTCATTGACCGCCTGGAGGATGCACGTATCAGAGACACACGCATCATTATGGACACTCTCGGCCTTATGACCCAAATCGGTGCCCTACCTTCTTCGCCTACGCCATAAGACATAAGTCCACATAACGCGCTTCTGTTGACTGATCTGGTGGGTGTTGAGCTTCTGAGCTTCCATCTGTCCGTAAAGTCGGCATATCGTCTAGTCCCTGCTTTTTTTGGCCGACAATTTCACCCAATCCGATAAAATGGAAATAGAGACCAAAGAAGCCCGCCCACCCGGCGGGCTTTTTCATTGTTCAGGAGCCAATCATGCCTACCGTCCGCCTTTGCGCCGAAATCCTGCCGACCGGCTCCCAATGCCGGCAATTTGCCCTCAAGGGCCATCCCTGGTGTCACGCCCATTACCAACCTTACCGGCGCGAATTGAACGCCGACACCCGCGAAATCGTCGCCATGATCCCCGCAATGGATCTCTTCACCGTCACCCTGATGCTCGCCAACACCGTTCACACCCTCCGCACCAAAGAAACCCCTCCGCTGCACGCGCAGGCGATCTTTGATGCGTCAGCCGCCCGGCTGGAGCGGCTGCTGGAAGAACAGGCGCTCGCAGCGCTCAAGAATGCCAATGCGGCACCCTCCGGCAACTTGCAGCAGCAGAGTCAGTTACACGTGGTTCCAATGAAATGAAACGGTTACGGGATTCGCCCGCATCGCGCCCGGTAACTCCAGCCGTAACAAGCGATTACAAATTTCTTCCATCGAATGAAACGGTTACAAACGTGCCGAATT
>Ga0210398_10001103_pt1 | contig 28917 bp, 22 predicted proteins | sample IncBWC4OmetaG_FD_161047 | JGI IMG/M metagenome (GOLD analysis project Ga0210398, IMG submission 161047) | Forest soil microbial communities from Barre Woods Harvard Forest LTER site, Petersham, Massachusetts, United States - Inc-BW-C-4-O | ecosystem: Environmental > Terrestrial > Soil >... | reverse complement strand
AGTTTCCCAGCCGGGCCAACGCCGACCTCATCGAGGCGACCTACCGCGCCTGGCTCGACAACCCTGACTCGGTTGATCCGACTTGGCGCGCCTTTTTCCAGGGATTCGCGCTCGGCAGCAACGGCGCTTCGCTCCAGAGCGCCAACGGCACCGCCGAGGCCGCCGCCATCATGGCCGACAGCCTCAAGCAGGCGCAGGTACACAACCTGATCTATCACTACCGTTCGATCGGCCACATCCAGGCGCATCTCGATCCGCTCAGTGACCCGCCGCCGCCTTCACCCCGCCTCGCCCTCGGTGAATTTGGCCTGAGCGAGGCCGACCTGGAAAAAGCCTTCGACGTTGGTCACTACCTCGCGGGTGGCCAGATGAAGCTGGGCCAGCTGGTCGATAATCTTGAACGGACCTACTGCGGTCATATCGGCGTCGAATACGTCCACATCCAGGAAACCGAGGTCCGCCGCTGGCTTCAGGACCGGATGGAGCCGACCTGCAACCAGCCCCAGTTCACCAAGGAAGAAAAAGTCCGCATCCTCCGCCGCGTGCACAAGGCCGAGCTCTTTGAAAAATTTCTCCACACCAAATACGTCGGGCAAAAGCGCTTTTCGCTCGAGGGCGGCGAAACGGTCATCGCCGCGCTCGACACCGTCGTCGAGCACTGTCCCGGGGTCGGCGTCGAGGAAATCATCATGGGCATGGCGCACCGCGGCCGCCTCAACGTCCTCACCTCCGTCATGCGCAAGAGCTTCGACCAGCTCTTCGAGCAATTCTCGGAAAACTACCTGCCCGACACCGTCGCCGGCGATGGCGACGTGAAATACCACCTCGGCTACGAGGCCGTGCTCAGCACCACCAGCGGAAAAAAAGTCGAGGTGCGCCTCGCGGCCAATCCGTCCCACCTCGAGATCGTCGACCCCATCGTCGAGGGCAAGGCCCGCGCGCGCCAGCGCGTGCGCGACGACTTCGAGCGCCGCCGCGTGCTGCCGCTCCTCATCCATGGCGACGCAGCCTTCGCCGGCCAGGGCGTCGTGGCCGAGACGCTCCAGTTTTCCCAGCTCCCGGGCTACCGCACCGGCGGCACCCTCCATATCATCATCAACAACCAGATCGGCTTCACCACCCTGCCCAGCGACGCGCGCTCCACGCGCTACTGCACCGACGTGGCCAAGATGATCGAGGCGCCGATTTTCCACGTCAACGGCGACGACCCCGAGGCCGTCTGCATGGTCGCGCAACTGGCGCTCGATTTCCGCGAAAAATTCCAGCGCGACGTCGTCGTCGACATGTATTGCTACCGCAAGCACGGCCACAACGAGGCCGACGAACCCGCCTTCACCCAACCCACGCTCTACCGGAAAATCGCCGCTCACCCGCAGGTTTCCGCCATCTACACCGAGAAACTCATCGCCGAAGGCAGCCTCACGCCCGCCGAGGGCGACGCCATCAAGGCCGAATACACCGCTGCGCTCGAAGCCAACCTGGAAAAAACCAAAACGCGCGAAGCCGAAAAGGCCGCCCAGCGCGCCCAGGCCGACCCGCTCGCCGCCTTCAAGGGCTCGACCGCCGTTTTCCAGCCGCGTTACAACCACTCACCCGTGCCCACCGGCATCGCACCCGGGCTCATGGCCAAAATCGTGAAGGGCCTCACGCACGTGCCGACCAACTTCAAGTTGAACCCGAAAATCAAACGCCTCCTCGATGCGCGCACGCAGGCGCATGAGCAAGGCGGCCCGGTGGACTGGTCCTTCGGCGAGGCCCTCGCCTTCGGCTCGCTGCTCTTGGAAGGCTCGCCCGTACGCCTCAGCGGCCAGGACAGCGAACGAGGCACTTTCTCCCAGCGCCACTCCGTCCTCTACGATGTGGACACGCGCGAAGCCTACACGCCGCTCAACCAGCTCGACGAAAAACAGGCGCGCTTCTGCGTTTACAACTCGCTCCTCTCCGAGGCCGCCGTGCTCGGCTTCGATTACGGCTACTCGCTCGACTACCCGCAGATGCTCTGCCTGTGGGAGGCGCAATTCGGCGACTTTGCCAACGGCGCGCAGGTCGTGATCGACCAGTTCATCGCCAGCGGCGAATCGAAATGGCAGCGCACGAGCGGCATCGTCCTGCTCCTGCCGCACGGCTACGAAGGCCAGGGGCCCGAGCACAGTTCCGCGCGCCTCGAGCGCTTCCTCCAACTCTGCGCCGAGAACAACATGCAGGTCGCCAACATTACCACGCCGGCCAACCTGTTCCACGGCCTGCGCCGCCAGATGAAGCGCGATTTCCGCAAGCCGCTCGTCGTCATGGCGCCCAAGTCGCTGCTCCGCCATCCCGCCGCCGTGTCGCGCATCGACGAATTCACCTCCGGTGCATTCCAGGAAATCATCGACGACCCGACCCCGCCGAAAAATCCCGCGCGCATCATCCTCTGCTCCGGCAAGGTTTACTACGACCTCGCCGATTACCGCGCCCGCAACAACATCACCGATGTCGCCCTCGTGCGCCTCGAGCAACTTTACCCACTGCACCGCAACCGCCTCGCCGAGATCTTCGACACCTACGGCCACAGCGCGCGCCTCGTCTGGTGCCAGGAGGAACCGCAGAACATGGGCGCATGGTCGTTCATCGCGCCCCAGCTCGAGGAAATTTTCGGCCACAAGCCGATCTACGCCGGCCGCGACGCCGCCGCCTCGCCCGCCGTCGGCGCCCTCGCCTTGCACAAAATGGAACTCACCGCCCTGCTCCACGACGCCTTCAATCTTTGAAGTAAATCTTCCCTTATGTCATTCTGAGCGCAGCGAAGAATCCACATTGAATCGGCTGGCAATATCGCCCTGGATTCTTCGCTGCGCTCAGAATGACAAACTATTTTCACGGCACACCCTAGTGCCAATCAGCATTTAAAAATTTCCATGCCCAACCTCGAAGTTAAAATCCCCCCGATGGGTGAATCCATCACCTCTGGCATCCTGGCCAAATGGCACGTCAAAGACGGCGACATCGTCAAAAAAGACCAGCCCCTCTTTGAACTGGAGACCGACAAGATCACCAGCGAAAGCGCCGCCGAGGCCGCCGGCAAAATCACGCTCAAGGCCGCCGCCGGCGACGAAGTAAAAATTGGCCAGGTCGTAGCCATGATCGACACCGCGGCCTCCGCGACACCAGCCGCGGAATCTCAGATTTCAGATTCAAAATCTCAGACCAAAGAGGCACCCGCCACCGCGGCTCCGGCCGCGGCAGCACCCGCCGAACCTCAGGCCAAGACGCCCGCCCCTGCGGCCAAGGCCGCAGAATCTCAAATTTCAGATTCCAAATCTCAGATCAAAACGCCTCCGCCGGCAGCGAAATCTCAAATCAAGGCGGCTCCGCCCGCACCGGCCGAAAAATCTCAAATTTTAAATCTGAAATCTGAGGTCAACCAGCCCGCCGGCGAGCGCCAGACGCGCCGGAAGCTCTCGCCCCTGCGCCAGCGCATTGCCGAGCGCCTCGTCGCCGCGCAACACGAGGCCGCCATGCTCACGACTTTCAACGAAGTGGACATGTCCGCCATCATGGCCATTCGCGCGAAATACCAGGACGATTTCGTGAAGAAGAACGGCCTCAAGCTCGGCTTCATGTCGTTCTTCGTCAAAGCCGTCGTCCACGCGCTGAAGGAAGTTCCCGCGGTCAACGCCCAGCTCGACGGGGACACGCTCGTCGAAAACCATTTCTACGACATCGGCGTGGCCGTCTCGACCGAGCGCGGCCTGATGGTGCCCGTCATCCGCAACTGCGCCTCGCTCGGCATGGCCGCGATCGAAAAAGCCATCGCCGAGGTTGCCGCCAAGGCCCGCGACGGCAAAATCGCCCTCACCGACCTCGAAGGCGGGGTCTTCACCATTACCAACGGCGGCATCTTCGGTTCACTCCTCTCCACGCCCATCATCAATCCGCCGCAGAGCGCCATTCTCGGGATGCACACCATCCAGGAACGCCCGGTCGCGATCAACGGCCAGGTCGTCATCCGCCCGATGATGTATGTCGCGCTCAGTTACGACCACCGCATCGTGGACGGCCGCGAAGCCGTGACGTTTCTCGTGAAGGTAAAACAATCGCTGGAAGATCCCGCGCGCCTGCTGCTCAGCGTGTAACGCGATTCCGGTTTAAACAGACCCATGACGGGTGAAATTGTCATTCCGAGCCGTGCGAGGAATCTCTGCTATTCCTGTCGATTTCAATCTCGGAGATTCCTCGCACGGCTCGGAATGACAAAATAAATAATAGGGCGCAAAGGCATGCCGATGTGACCAATTAAATCGAAAATACTCTAGCCCCTAGTTGGGCTCTTTCGTCATCGCGATTTCGAAATGGTAACGAGAGCGAGGAGCCCACCTCGAAACTCATAATGCAAGGTGTGGCGATCATACTCGAGGCGAACCCATTCGCGCTTAACACCAAGGAATTCTGGCGTGCCCTTGGCGATGCGTACTTGTTGCTTGATGCCAAATGACTCGACCTCGGAGATGCTGGAAAAGAAGGGAACATCGCAATCGACGCGATCGACAGGTGAAAATCCTTCGAGCGCTGTCGCATACAGGAAGATTAATTCGAGAGCCTGGTCGGTATCGAATCTCAGCTGGAAGCCACGACTCTTGGCCGTGGCCCAATACTTGTCGGCATATTCTCGTGTGTTCTGTCGAAGTCGTAGACGACCTCCGCATCAGCCCATTCGAGGACCTCGACGACATCGTCGTCTTTGAGGTGCTTACCTAGGAGCGGTAGATACTGCATGTGTTCTTCCGCCGAACGCTAGAGACGTCCGCCGCGAGGACAAGCACGGCGTAAACGCAGCAGAGTGATCACACCTCATTTCCAAGCAGTCTCTGTTTTTGCCTTTGGTGGCGAAACCCCAACGACGCTTCGCGATCTTCTGTAAAAAAATCAGCGTCCGATCAGTCACCCATCATCGCCTTCATCTTCTCCTGGAACTGGGCGCGCTTGGCCTCAAATTTCTTCACCGCATCGGTGTGTTGGGCCATCTCGGCCTCGAGCGCGGATTTGTCGGCCTCGAGCACGGCGCGGGCGTTCTGCACCGTGGCGAGTTCCTTCTTGAGCTTGTTGGACTCGGTCAGGTGGCGGATTTCGGTTTCCTGCAATTGGGCGGCTTGATCGGCCAGCACCTTCGTGCGCTGCTGCACCTGCTCGCGTTCCTGCTGCAGGGCGGTGCGCATCTTGACGGCCTCGGCGCGCTCGGCGGTGGCCTTGGCCACGGCCTGGTTGGCCAGCAACAGGTCGGACTCGATTTTCTCCTGGGACGCTTCCATTTTCTTCTGCTGCTCGGCAATGGCGCTCTCGCGCTTTACCAAATCGGCGCGGAGCTTGGCCAGGTCGGCGTCGGACTTGGCCTGCGCGGCTTCGAACGCGGCGCGTTCCGCCTCAATCTTGGCGCGGTTCTGCTTCAGGACGGCCTGCTCGGCATCAAGTTGTTCCTTGCGCGCGGTGAGATTGGCCAGTGACGCTTCCTTTTCCACCAGCGCCGCCCGGGCCTTGGCGATTTCGGCGCGCTCAGACGCCGCCTTGGCCACGGCCTGGTTGGAAAGCAGGGTCTCGGACTCGAGTTTTTCCTGCTCGGCCGCCAGCTTGGCTTGCCCGGCCTCGATTTTCTTCTGCTGCTCGGTGATGGCGCCTTCGCGCTTCGTCAAATCGGCCCGAAGTTTGGCCAGGTCGGCTTCCTGCGCCGCGCGGTCCTTTTCAAATTTGGCGCGGCTTTGCGTGACCATCATCTGCTCGGTCTCAAGTTTTTCCTGGCGCGCATTGAGGTCAGCGAGCTCTTTTTCCTTTTCCACCAGCGCCGACCGGGCCTTGGCGATTTCGGCGCGCTCGGCGGTGGCCTTGGCGATGGTCTGGTTAGCCATCAACACCTCGGACTCGAGCTTTTCCTGCTCGGCGGCCAGCTTGGCCTGGGCGGCTTCAAACTTCTTTTGCTGTTCAGCGATGGCGCTTTCGCGCTTCGTCAAATCGGCCCGAAGTTTCGTCAGCTCGGCTTCCTGCGCCGCGCGATCCTTTTCAAACTTGGCGCGGCCCTGCGTGACCATCATCTGCTCGGTCTCGAGTTTTTCCTGGCGCGCATCGAGATCAGCCAGCTCTTTTTCCTTTTCCACCAGCGCTGACCGGGCCTTGGCGATTTCGGCGCGCTCGGTGGCGGCCTTGGCCACGGCCTGGTTGGCCATCAACGTCTCGGACTCCAGCTTTTCCTGCTCGGCGGCCAGCTTGGCCTGCGCGGCTTCAAATTTCTTTTGCTGTTCGGCGATGGCGCCTTCGCGCTTCGTCAAATCAGCCCGGAGCTTGGCCAGCTCGGCATCAGACTTCGCCCGCTCGGCGTCAAACGCCGCGCGATCCTTGTCATAGCGGGCGCGGCTTTGCGTGACCATCATCTGCTCGGTCTCAAGTTTTTCCTGGCGCGCATCGAGATCAGCCAGCTCTTTTTCCTTTTCCACCAGCGCCGACCGGGCCTTGGCCACTTCGGCCCGCTCGGTGGCGGCCTTGGCCACGGCCTGGTTGGCCATCAACGTCTCGGACTCCAGCTTTTCCTGCTCGGACTCGACTTTTTTCTGCTGCTCGGCAATGGCGCCTTCGCGCTTCGTCAAATCGGCCCGAAGTTTCGTCAGCTCGGCTTCCTGCGCCGCGCGGTCCTTGTCGAATTTGGCGCGGCTTTGCGTGACCATCATCTGCTCGGTCTCAAGCTTTTCCTGACGGGCATCGAGATCGGCCACCAATTTCTGCTTCTCGCCCAGTTCTTTTTCTTTTTCCACCAACGCCTGCCTGGCTTTGGCGATTTCAGCGCGCTCGGCGGCGGCCTTGGCCACGGCCTGGTTGGCCATCAACGTCTCGGACTCGAGCTTTTCCTGCTCAGCCGCGAGCTTGGCCTGCGCGGCTTCAAATTTCTTCTGCTGTTCGGCGATGGCACCTTCGCGCTTCTTTAAGTCGCCATCGGCTTTGACCCGCTCGGCCTCGAGCGTCGCGCGGTCCTTGTCAAATTTCGCGCGGCTTTGCGTGACCATCATCTGCTCGGTCTCAAGTTTTTCATGCAGGGCATTGAGACCGGCTAGTTCCTTTTCTTTTTCCACCAGCGCCGCCCGGGCTTTGGCGACTTCGGCGCGCTCAGACGCCGCCTTGGCCACGGCCTGGTTGGCCATCAACGTCTCGGACTCGAGCTTTTCCTGCTCGGCGGCCAGCTTGGCTTGCGCGGCTTCAAATTTCTTTTGCTGCTCGGCGATGGCGCCTTCGCGCTTCGTCAAATCGGCGCGGAGCTTGGCCACGTCGGCATCGGCCTTGGCCCGCTCGGCCTCGAACGCCGCGCGATCCTTGTCGAACCGGGCCCGGCCCTGCGCGACCATCATCTGCTCGGTCTCAAGTTTTTCCTGGCGCGCATCGAGGTCGGCCAGCGCCTTTTCCTTGTCCGCCAGGACCTGCCTGCCCTTGGCCAGCTCGGCCCGCTCCTTGTCGAGTTTTGACTTGTCCTGTGAAAATACGAGGCGCTCGCCTTCAATTTTTTCGAGCTCGGCCTCAAAGTGTTTTTTCTCGTCGAGCAGCTTGCGCTCGCTCTGGGTCTTCGCCTCGAGTTCCTTGCGGCTGCGGGCGAGGTCGGCTTCGGCCTTGGCCGCGGCCTGCTTGACCATCATGTGCTCGCCTTCGACTTTTTCCTGCTCGGCCGCGTGCTGGGCCTGAAGGCCGTCGAGTTCCTTCTGCTTTTGCGCGATGGCCTGCTCGCGGGCGGCGAGCTCCTTGGCCAGCTTGGTCCGTTCCATGTCGACCGCGGCAAACTTTTGCTTGGCCTGGAGGATTTCCGCCTCCATCGCGCCGCGCGACGCCTCGATCGCCTGTTTTTCCTTCTCGATCTTGTCCTTCGTCTGGCGGGCGACGAGCAGATCGGTCTCAACTTTTTCCTGCTCGGCCGCATGGCGTTCCAGCACTTCATTCAACGCTTTTTGTTTTTCCGCGAGTTGCTTGTCGCGGTGGGCGATCTCTTGCGCGAGATGCGCCCGCTCGGCTTCCTGTCTCGCAAATTCCTCGGCCAGGCGGGCGCGTTCCGCCTCGATGTGGCCATGGGCCTCCCTCAGCTGGGCGAGTTCGGAATCATGGTTGTTGCGCTCTTCGTCGAGGGCCCTCTTGTCCTGGTCGATACTGGCCCTGGCTTGGGTGAGAATGTGTTGTTCGGATTCAAATCGTTCCGTGTCGGCGGCAAATTTCTGCTGCTCGGCCTCAAGGTGGGCCTGCGCCGCGGCCAGTTCCTTTTGCTTCTGGGCGAGGGCCTGCTGGCTGGCGGAAATTTCCTTGTTATGCTTGAGATGATCGGCCTGCTGGCGGGCGATTTCGGACTGCTCGGTCGCGAGCTTGGCCTGGGTTTGCTCGATCGCCTCATGTTGCTGCGCCAGGGCGTGCTTGTCGTTCTCGAGCTGGGCCTGGGCTTCAGCGACCTGCCGCTCGCGCTCGGCAATTTGTTCCTTGGCCTGCTGGTCGGTATCGGCGTTTTGCTGCTGGGTCTGGGCAAGCTCGGTCTTGAGATTGTATTCGGCTTCCTGCAGGCGGGTGATCTCGGCCTGGAGTTGCGCCAGATAGGCCTGCATTTGCTCCTGCTCGCCTTGCATGCGGAGCAACTCGGCCTGATATTGCGCTTCCTGCTCGGTGAGGGGCGAAAGACGGGCGACTTCGTTCTCAAGGTGCGCGCGCTCCTCGTTGATGCGCATGAGATCTTCCTTCAAGGTGTCGCGCTCACGGATAAGATCGTCGCGCTCGGTGCGCAGCGTCACGACCTGCACGTCGCTCGCGCCGTTGGGAGCGCTGGCGGCATGTCCATTGCGCGCGACCTTGGCCACCGCCGGCGCTTTTTCGGAAAGGAAAACCGCCAGTTCGCCCCACTCTTCCATGCGCAGCTCGCGATGCGAGCCGCTCACGACCGGTAACAGCGTGAGAATGCGCTCTACAATGGCCCGAAATTCGAGCGGCGGATGAAAAAGGTCGCGCACGCCAAGGCGGATGGCGCGCACAATCGAGGGCAGCTCAAGTTTGTGACAGATGAGAAATATATTCGCATCGGCTTGCGATTTGCGCAGCGTCTCAACATACGTCAGGACATCACCATCGCCTTCGCGATGGTCGACGAGTACCAGCATGAAACGCTCTTTGCGCAGCGTGGCCTCAAGCTCTTCATCATCTTCAAACGAACGCCAATAAAACCCGGTTTCGCCCACAATGGCAGAGCGTGCGCAGGTTTCATTTCGTTGATTTTTGACGAAAAGGAGTTTTGCAGTCACAGAGGAGGTAGGGCTGAGAGTCGAAAGCATGGGGTAGATCAGCTTTTGTCACTAAGAATAAGATTACCTCACGAATTGATGATGCAACAAAAAATTTACATTTGCACGAAAATAATAAAATATTTGTTAAATTTTTTGCTGGAACAACTCAAATTTAGGTTTTTACTTGTGCCAGTAGTTGCTTATCCTCCGAGATTAGCACTAGCGTAATCATCCCCTTTTTTACCCGCCATGCCAAATCCCACTGATAAAGGCTATTTCGTCGAACTTAATCACTTCTCAATTGTTCTAGCGCGCAGCAGCACCTTGCGGTCGCCGTTTGCAATTGAGGACATCCGCGAGGTGCCGATCGACAACAAAGCCGGCTTGGAAGAGGCCGTGCAGGCCGTCTTCCCCGAGACAAAGAGCGGCACCGCGAATGTTTTCGCCGCACTGCGTCCCAAACAGCATGGCTTTCATCTTTCCAGCGCCGATGAAGCAAAAAAATTCGCCACGCTGGCGACCCTTTCCGACGTGCTCACCGAACCCGCACTCGCGAGTTTGTCGCCGTGCGAATACACCTCTGTTTACGCCCACGGCGGATTGACCATTTCAGGCCAGGGCTCGCCCTGGCTCCTCGCCGCCGCCGCAAAAGACAGTTACGCGCAAGCCGTCTCCACCTTGGAGGAGCTCAAGCTCGTGCCCACCCGCATCAGTCCCGCCACGCTCAGTGCCATCGGGGGTCTCTCGTCTGCGCTCAAGCTCAAAGGCGACGGTTCAACCGCGCTGCTCTTTGAATTCGGCGAAATCTCCACGCACCTTCTGCTGGTAAGCGGCGATGGCGTCGAAGCCGTCCGCTTGACTTCCGTTACGATGGACAAGGTGGCCGAAGCCGTGCAAGTCGAGCTCGGTCTCAAATTCAAAGGTTCGGCGGCAAAACTTTTCTTCAACGAATCCTACGACTTCAGCGAAACTGGCGCCAAGATCGCCGCGCGCATCGCCCAGGAACTCACCGCGGATGTCGGCGCGCTTGGCCACACCCCGGCGGCATTGGCCTGCACCGGCCTGCCGGCAAAACAAAACTGGTTCGCCAGTCATCTCGCCGGTGCGCTCAATCTCGCGCCGTTTGCCCCCGACCTTAAAGGCTGGTCCGCGCAAACTCACCTGACTTTCTCCGACAGCGCGATTGAATCCAGTCTGACGCCCGCTTGGCTGGGTTTCCTCCATTTCGTCGGCAGCTATCAGGTTGCTTCGCCCGAAAAATCCGTGTGGCAGCCCGACTGGACCCGCACCACGCCGCCGCCCGCCGCCGCGCCCGCACCTGCACCTGCACCCGCCGCCGTCATTTCACCACCCAAGCCCGCGCCAGCAGCCGTGATTGCGCCACCCAAACCCGCTGCAACCGTGCCGCCGGCTGCTCCGGCCAAACCTGCACCACCCCTTTTCACGCCAACTCCGCCCAGACCTGCTGCCGGAACCGTGCCGCCGGCTGCTCCGGCCAAACCTGCGCCACCACTTTTCACGCCAACTCCACCCAGACCTGCCGCCGGAACCGTGCCGCCGGCTGCTCCAGCCAAACCTGCACCACCGCTTTTCACGCCAACTCCGCCCAAACCGGCGACGCCTGCAGCTGCCCCTCTACCCGTCAAACCTGCCGCGCCAGCGCCGGCAAAACCTGCCACTCCGCCCGCCAAACCGATTGCCGCGCCTCCCCCGAGGCCGATTGCCGCTCCGCCGCCGCGGCCCATTGCCGCGCCTCCCCCGAAACCTGCTGCGGCACCCGCGCCCGCGCCAGCCAAGCCGGCGCCTGCTCCTGCTCCTGCGCCCAAACCCGTTGCGCCCGTCCCGCCCAAACCTGTCGCGACACCCTCGTCATCTTCAGCCCAGCCCAGTTTTATCCAGAGCACAGCAGGCAAGGCCACGATGGCCGCAGCCGCCTTGGTGCTCATCGCCGGCCTCTATTTTGCCTATTCAAGCCACGAAAAGGCCGCCCAGGAGGCCGCCGCTCTGATCGCGAAACAACAGCACGACGCTGAAGAAGCAGCCAAGAAGCAGCTTGCCGACCAACAAGCCCAGGCTGCAGCCGCGCTCAAAAAAGCGCAGGACGACGCTGCCGCCAAGCTCGCTGCCGCCGAAGCGGAGGCCAAGTCCGCCGAAGACAGGGCCCGCGTCGAGGAAGCCGCGCATCTCGCCGCCGCCCGCGGCGCGATCAACATCACAACCGATCCCGCCGGCGCCACCATCTCCATTGGCAACCTGCCGCCACGCACCTCACCCTCGCTCTTTACCAACGTGCGGATCGGCAACTATCCGGTGACGATTTCCCTGCCGAATTATGAGCCCGCCAAGCTCAATATCGAGGTGAAGGAAAACGAGACCGCGGATCCCGGCGTAATCAAGTTGGACCGCCAGTCTGGCTCGCTCGAACTGACCAGCGAGCCCGCGGGCGCGAACTACAGTGTGCGCCCCGCCGGCGAAATGTTGCTTCTCAACACAAGCGGCCTCAGTGGCACGACGCCCGCCACGCTCAGCAACCTGCCCACGGGTGACTACGTCGTAACTTTTTCGCGCGACGGTTTTCAAACCCACAGCGAAACGATCACGGTTTCGCATGACACTCCAGCCCAAGTCTCGTGGAAATTTGTTAATGGCAATGTGCTTGTCACCAGCACGCCTTCCGGAGCCACGGTGACAACCAGTGATGGCAGGGTCCTTGGTGTTACCCCCGTCACCCTCAACGATGTCCAGCCCGGCGATGTCTCATACACCCTCACCCTCGATGGCTATGATCCGGCCACCCTCTCAGGCAAAGTCGAAGGCGGTAAGACCAATACACTCGATACCACCCTTCTCTCGGTCAACCGCCTGGCAAAACTCAGCGATCTCGACGCCCAGCCACAACCCATCGAACAACCGCAGCCCGAGCTTTCATCAAGGATTACCGACAGCGGCTTGGTCGAAATCTCCATCACGGTTGATCGTTCCGGCAATACCAAAGACCTCCAAGTGATCAAAAATACGACCAACAACGATCTTGTTGCCCGCCTCTGCATGGAGGCGGTGGCCAAATGGAAATTCAAGCCGGGCACCATTGATGACAAGCCGGTAAACGTGCGCGTCACCGTGCCCTTTACCATCAATCCTTAAGCCATCGATATAGTTGGCAGCGGGATTTTTCCCGCTGCCATGACTTTGGTCTTTTCTCGACGGCTCAAGCCGCACAAGACCTATTCGCCAGGCCATTTCATCCTCACCCTGACGCGTGCTGGAGGGCCTCCCGACGGCTCTTCGGGATTAATAGCCGGAATCTTCTTCAATCGAGACAACCTTATTGCCCTTAAAATCCACCTTGAAACGGTCGTGTTCCCGGCGCGACGGATAATCGAGGTAATAGGGATAGAACACCGGGCCGCGGAAGTGATGATAATAACCGGTGTAAAGCAGCACGCCGTCATCGGTTTCATAGGTCACATAGTGCCACACCTCGCTTTGGCCCGAGGCATCGGTGCGCGTGGTACTGCGGTCGGGATCGCCCAGCGCGAGCCTGACCATCTCTTGGTCGAAGCCGATCGCGATCTGACCCTGTTTGATCAGTTCCTGCTGTTGCGGCGTGCAACGATTGAAGGCCTCCGGATTATCTTTGATGCGCGCGTCCGGGGTGGAGCAGCCCGCGCACAAAACCAAACCGGCGAATACGAGAATTAATTGGGGCAATGTTTTCATGGTGGAATCAATGGGTGGGACAAAGATAAGACTCCATGGTTGCGCAAAAAATTCCCCGCTCACCCCACACAAAGACGCTTGCCCCCGGCCGGCCGGCCCGCGCAATTTCTATTCCCTTCATGAAGAAGCTCATCCTTTGGGACATCGACGGCACCCTCATCACCTCCGGCGGCGCCGGCGAACGCGCGCTCCTCGCCGCGCTCAAGGCCGGGTTCGGCGTCGACGGCTCGCTCGACTGGCTCGAATACTCCGGCCGCACCGACGCCTGGATCGCGCACGAAGTCTTGCGCCACTACGGCCTGCCGGACACGCCGAAAAACATCCAGCATTACCTGGAAAGCTATTTGAGCGCGCTCCTCGCCGCCATGCCCAACCCGCGCGCGCGCCTGCACCCCGGGATTCTCACCCTGTTGGAAACGCTGCATCATCGCGCCGACCTCGCCCAAGGCCTGCTCACCGGCAACCTCCAGCGCGGCGCCCGCATCAAGCTCGAGCAATTTTCCGTCTGGCATTATTTTGAGTTTGGCGCCTTCGCCGACGACAGCTCGCAGCGCAACGACCTCGGCCCGCACGCCCTGCGCCGCGCCCGCGAACGCCACGGCCTCGAGTTCCCGCCCCAGCGCGTCTTCATCATCGGCGACACGCCCTGGGACATCGAATGCGGCAAGGTCATCGGCGCCAACACCATCGCCGTCGCCACGGGAAGTTTTTCCGTCGAGCAGCTCCGCGCGCACGCACCCACCGCCGTATTTGCCGATTTCAACGACACTGAAGCTTTCATCCGCGCCATCGACGCCGCGTGAGCGAATTCACTGCGACGTGCGGCTCTCGAGCGCGGTGACCTTTCCATCCGCGAAAATCACCCGCAATTTGTCATCGTAGCGGTCGCCGCCCGTCGTCACGCCCAGGCCCGCACCATAAGCGGAGGAGCCGCCCGCCGAACCGAAGCCAAACCCAAAGCTGAACACCGGCCGGTCGTCGCGATAGGCCCACACCTCCGTTGTGCCCTGCGCGGTCGTGCGCGTGTATTTACGATCCGGTTCACCCAGCGCCGTGTACACCTGCGCCGGCGTGAAACCAAGGTCCACCTGCTTGGCGCGCACCTTTTGCTGCACGGCGGGCGGCCATGAGTCGAACGCGGGCTGGTCCTTGGCGATGCGCGAATCGACGGTCGAGCAGCCCGCTAAGGCCAGCGCCGCCAGCGCCAGAAAGAGGCATTTTGTTTTCTTCATGGGGTAAAAAAAAGTTGCCGGCGGAAACCGGCGCGTAACTATCGACATCCACAACCCGCCACAGTTTCCCTTTCTTTCTTCGTTCATGAAAAAATTTACCATCGCCATCGGCTCCGACCATGCCGGTTTTGCCTACAAGGAAATTTTCAAAACCCTGCTCCTGGCCGAAGGCCATACCGTGCGCGACTTCGGCACGGACCACGAAACGCCGCCCTCCGATTATCCCGATTTCATCCGCCCCGTGGCCGAGGCCGTCGCGCGCGGCGAGTTCGAGCGCGGCATCGTCCTCGGCGGCTCGGGCAACGGCGAAGCCATCGTCGCCAACCGCGTGCGCGGCGTCCGCTGCGGCCTCTGCTGGAACGAGCAGCTCGCCATTTGGAACCGCGCCCACAACGACGGCAACTGTCTCTCCATCGGCCAGCGCACCGTCTCGTCGGATGAAGCCATCAAGATATTGAAAGCTTGGCTCGTCACCGAGTTTGAAGGCGGTCGCCACCTCGCCCGCATCAAAAAAATCGACCCATGACGCCCGCCGTATAATCTTCGCCGGCGGGTTGAAGTTTCCAGGGTTTGCCATGAGCTCTTAACATGATTTACCGCCGCCTCGGCTCCTCCGGCCTGCAAGTTTCCGCGCTCTCCTTCGGCGCATGGGTCACCTTTGGCTCGCAGATCGGCGATCCCGTCGCCGGAAAACTCCTGCACACCGCTTACGATGCCGGCGTCAACTTTTTCGACAACGCCGAGTCCTACGCCGAGGGCCAGGCCGAGATTGTCATGGGGGCAATCCTGAAAAAGTCCGGGTGGCTCCGTTCGAGCTACCTCGTTTCGAGCAAGGCCTTTTTCGGCGCCGACGGCGAACGCCCCAACCAAACCGGCCTTTCGCGCAAGCATCTCGTCGAGGCCTGCCACGGCGCCCTCCGCCGCCTGCAGGTCGATTACCTCGATCTCTTTTTCTGCCACCGTCCCGATCCCAACACGCCCATCCTCGAAAGCTGCCGGGCCATGCACGACCTCATCGTGCAGGGCAAAGTCCTCTACTGGGGCACAAGCGAATGGTCCGCCGCCCAACTCACCGAAGCCTTCCGCCTCTGCGCGCAGCATAATTTCCATCCGCCCACGATGGAGCAGCCGCAATACAATCTTTTCCATCGTTCCAACGTCGAGAAAGAGCTCGCTCCGCTCTGCCGCGAGCACGGCCTCGGCACCACTATCTGGTCGCCGCTCGCCAGCGGCCTGCTCACCGGCAAATACACCCAGGGCATCCCGCCCGACTCGCGACTCAGCGTTCCCGGCGTCGCCTGGCTCAAGGCCCGCTTCACCCAGCAAAAACTCGCCGTCGTGCCCAAGCTTGCCGCCATCGCGCAGGAAATCGGCACCACGCTGCCGCGCCTCGGCCTCGCCTGGTGCCTGAAAAACGAAAACGTCAGCACCGTCATCCTCGGCGCCTCGAAAGTCGCGCAGCTCGAGGAAAACCTCGGCGCGCTCGACGTCGTCGAAAAACTCACGCCCGCGGTCCTCAAGCAAATTGACCGGATTTGCGGCCCGGTCTCAGAGTGAGGATGAGCCGGTAGCTGAGAGTCAAGAGTCCAGAGCCTGATCCTTTCCAAACAAATACCTGAAGCCTGGCTATCATAATATCTTACTCCTGCCTCCTTGCTCTGGACTCTCGACTCTCAGCTCTCGACTTCCACCCCTCCCATGCGCCTGACCTATTTCGGCCACTCCTGTTTTCTCGTCGAAGTCTCGGATACGCGGCTGGTGCTCGATCCGTTTTTCACCGACAACCCCCTGGCGCCCTGCCGCGCCAGCGACATCAAATGCGATTACGTGCTGTGCACACACGGCCATGATGACCACATCTGCGATGCGCTGGAAATCGCACAGCGCAACCAGGCCACCATCATCGCCAATTTTGAAATCACCGAGTTTTTCGCCGCGCAGGGCGCCAAGACCCACGGCCTCAATCCCGGCGGCGGCTACAATTTTCCCTTCGGCCGGGTGAAGCTCACGCTGGCTTTCCACAGTTCCAGCTCCATCGAGAACGGCCGCATCACCTACCTCGGCGAGCCCTGCGGCCTGCTCATCGATGCCGGCGGTAAAAAACTTTACGATGCGGGGGACACCGCGCTCTTCAGCGATATGCAGCTCATCGGCCGCGCCGGCCTTGATGCTGCGCTGCTCCCCATCGGCGATAACTTCACCATGGGCCCGGCCGACGCGCTCGACGCCCTCGATTATCTGAAACCCAAGGTCGGCGTGCCCATCCACTACAACACCTGGCCCGTCATACAACAGGACGTGAAAAAATTTACCGCCGATGCCGCCGCCCGCGGCCACAAGGTAATTGCGTTAAAACCGGGTGAAACGCTGGCCCTTTGATGGATCCTGCTCGAAGCGTGGATTCAAAAAGTTGATACTGCACACAACTAATTGAATCCAAACTCCCGAAACTAGCACCTGTTTCGAAACTATGAACACCGACCTCGTGGGATATTACTCACAGCGCGCCAACGAATACGAACGCATCTATGCCAAACCGGAACGGCAGGAAGACTTAGGCCGCTTGCGCGATCACCTCGGTGGTTTTTTTCAGGGTGACCACGTTTTGGAGGTGGCCTGCGGCACCGGATATTGGACCGAGGTGGTCGCCCGCTCGGCCCACTCCATCTTCGCCACCGATATCACGGAAAAAGTCCTGGCCATCGCCCGGACCAAGGATTTCGGGGGAACCGCGGTGGAGTTTCACAAAGCCGATGCCTACGCTTTGCCAAAATTCGATGGCTTGTTTAACGCAGGATTCGGCGCGTTCTGGTGGTCGCACATTCCCAAGGCGAAGCTCCAGGACTTTCTGACCAGCTTTCATTCCCATTTGGCGCCAGGCGCCAAGGTCGCTTTCATCGATAATCGTTACATCGAAGGGAACAGCACCCCGATTTTCCGCGCCGGGGAGAATGGCGACACCTATCAAATGCGGACCTTGCAGGACGGCAAACTGCACAAAGTCCTCAAGAATTTTCCCTCACCGGATGAGCTAAAGACGACCATCGGGGATTTGGGAATCCACGTTGAGGTCACCCTCTTCGAATACTATTGGCTGCTGACCTATCGGACCAATTGAGGCGGCGGCGTCTTTCGGATTAATGGAGAAGCCTGCTTGCGGGCTCCTGAGCACCATTAATTTTGAAGGACTCGCTTGCCCACCTCACGCCGCCCGCTCAGCGTCATGTCTTTCTGGACATGGCCTTTCCCCAACCTCCTGCCATTCTCGCCTCGCACGACCTGCGCATCGCCGAGTTGGACCAATCCCCCGCTGAAACCTTGCTCCGCATCTACGCGTGGATGCAGCTCGCGCGAAAGGCCGATAACCGCTTCCTCGACCTCTTCCGCCAGGGCCTGATCAAGGGCACCGTCGCCGGCGGCCAGGGCAACGAGGGCCTGATCATTCCGCTCGCCCTCCTCGCGGACAAGGCCATCGACGTCACCTGTTTCAGCCACCGCGGCCTTGGCGGGCACCTCATCTGGAGCGGCCACCTCTGCGATCACATCAACCAGTACCTGGCCAACGCCGACAGCTACACCAAGGCGCGCGAAGGCAACATCCACCACGGCGACCCAAAGAATCGCTCGCTGCCGATGATCTCCCACCTCGGCGCGATGCTCGGCCCCGTGCTCGGCACCACCGATGGACAGCGCCGCCTCGGCCGGCCGGCCGTCGGTTTTGCTTTTTTCGGCGACGGCGCTTCCAGCACCGGCGATGTGCACGAGGCGCTCAACCTTGCCTCGCTCCTATCGCTGCCGGTGATCTTTGTCATCGAGAACAACCGCTACGCCTACTCCACGCCCGTGAGCGAGCAGTTCGCCGCCGGCACCGAGTTGTGGCGCCGCGCCGCCGGCTATGGCATGGAGGGTTTTTCGCTCGATGCGACGAACGTCGAAACCACCACGCGCACCCTCGCCGCCGCCATCGACAAGGTTCGCAAAACCTCGCGCCCGATCCTGATCGAGGCGCAAACCCTGCGCCTGCGCGGGCACGCCGCTTACGATACGTGCGACTATCTCAAGCCCGGCGAAAACGATGAGTTTCTAACTCGCGATCCGCTGCCGAAATTTCGCGCCCAGGTCGCCACGCTGCTCGGCATCAAGCGCCTCGACGCCCTCGACGCTGAACTCGAGTCCTTCCTCGAGGCCTGTGTGAAAATCTCGCTCGCCGTGCCGCGCCCCGATCCCGCCGGCATGGAGGCCGACGTCTTCGCGCCGCCCACGGCGCCGCTGCCGTGGAAACCTGAACCGGCCCAGGCGGAAGTGCTGAATCTCGCGCAAGCCCTCAACCACGGGCTCAGAAAAATTTTGGCCGAGTGCCCCGAGTCCCTCATCCTCGGCCAGGACATCGCCACCTACGGCGGCGCGTTCAGGGTCACGGAAGGTTTGCTCAAGGACTTTGGCCGGCCGCGCGTGCTTAACACCCCCTTGGCAGAGAGCGCCTGCACCGGCTACGCCATCGGCCTCGCGCTCAACGGACACCACCCCATCGAGGAATTTCAGTTTGCCGATTTCTCCACCGAAGCCGTGACGCAGATCACGCTCAACGCCGCCACCATGTATTTCCGCTCCGGCGCGGCCTGTCCGCTCATGCTGCGGCTGCCTTGCGGTGCGGTTGGCCTCGGTTCATTCCACTCGCAGGAACTCGAGTCGCTTTTTCTCAGCATGCCCGGCCTCAAGGCGATCTACCCGAGCACGCCGCAGGACGCCTTCGACGCCGTGCTCGCCGCCTACGAAGACCAAAATCCGGTGCTGCTCTTCGAGCACAAGGCGCTCTACCGCCGCGGCCGCGCGCCCGTCGTGTGGAACCCGCGCTATCGCGAGGTCTGGCGCCCGCGCCACGTGCTCAAGGGCGATTTTGCCACGTTCGTCACCTATGGCGAGATGGTCCACCCCGCCGAGGATGCGGCCGCCTATTTCGCCAGCGAATACGAGCGCACGTTCGATCTCTTCGACCTGCGCTGCCTCTCGCCGATGCAGCTCGACGAGATCGAGGCCTCGCTGGCGCGCACCCACCGCCTCATCGTGTTGCACGAAGGCCGGCGCACGCACGGCTTCGGCGCCGAGCTGGTGTCCCGCCTGGCCGAAAAACACTTCTTTTCGCTGGAAGCCCCGCCGCTGCGCCTCGCGTCGCTCGACCTGCCTGTGCCCTTTGCGCCCGAGCTCGAACATGCCTTCCGCCCGAACAAGGAAAGCGTCATCGCGCAAATCGCCGCCTGGATGGGCTGAGTAATTTTTCCAACCTTCAACGATCATGCCGACCAAAGCCAAAATCACCAAAGCCTCCTGGGCCGCCATCCGCCTCTTCGCCATGGATGTGGACGGTATTCTCACCGACGGCACCGTCATCATTCATTCCGATGGCGGTGAATCAAAAACGTTTTCCATCCTCGACGGCCTGGGCCTCGTGCGCTGCCGCGAGGCCGGCCTCGCGCTCGCCTGGATTTCCGGGCGCTCGTCCGGCGCCTCCGCCACGCGCGCCGCCGAGCTGAAAATCCCGCACCTCATCCAGGGCCGCATCGACAAGCTCACCGCGCTGAAGGAGCTGGCCACCTATCTCAACCTCGCGCCCGCCCAAGTTTGCTACATGGGCGACGACGACATCGATGCGTCGGCCCTCCGCTGGGCCGGCATCAGCGTCACCGTGCCCACCGCCATGCCCGCCGCACGGGCAGCCGCACGCTACACCACCCACCTGCCCGCGGGCCGCGGCGCCGTGCGCGAAATTTGTGAACATCTGCTCGCCGCCCGCGGTCTCAAATTTCCTGCATGAGGCTTCAGTCCATCATTTTTCTCGGTCTTTTGCCCCTGGCCTTCAATCCGGGGCACGCGGCCGAGAATACCCCGTCTGAGCCGGCAAAAAATTTCATCCTGCCCACTTTTACCCCCGAAGGTTACTACAAGATGCGCCTGTGCGGCTCCGAGGCGCGCATGCTGACGCTCCATCTCATCGAGCTCGACGACATGAACCTCACGGTCTTCAGCGGCGATGCCTCGAATCGCGTCGATTCGGTCCTGCTCAGCCCAATGGCCCGCGTCTCGCTCGACAATGACACCGCGCGCGGACCGGGCGCAATCCGCCTCATCCGCGATGACCTCGATCTCACCGGTGAGCAATGGACTTACGACCACGCCAAAAAAAGCATTTCCATCGCGAAGGACGTGCGCGTAGTTTTCCACAGTGAACTTTCGGACTTGTTGAAATGAAAAACTCCCGCCTCGGTGTCTTCCTCATTTTCATGGCCAGCCTGGCCCTGCCAACCGCCGTGCGCGCCGCCGAACCGCCCAACACCGTCATCGTCAGCCAGGCGCTCGACATGCACAGCACGGATACCGAGACCCTTTCTGTCTTCACCGGCAATGTCCTGGTCACCGGCAACGATATGCGCATCACCTGCGACCGCCTCGATGTCGTCTCCGCCCGCATGGGCGACAAGACCGACACCGTCGGCCGGCAGGAAAATTTCAAATCGCTCGTCGCCACCGGCCATGTGCACATCGTGCAGGGAGACCGCGAGGCCAGTTGCGGCCGGGCCGAAGTCCTGCCGAGCGAGGACAAGGTAACCCTCACCGAAAATCCCGAAGTCAAGGATCATGGCAACAACACCGTTGCCATCGGGGAGCCGATCATTCTTTTGCGCGGCGAGCGTCGCGTCCTAGGCACAAACGTCCGCATCACGCTCCCACCCATCAAGGATCTCGGCTTTGACAAAAACGCTCCGCCGCCCGCGCCGGAAGGACCAGCCACCACCCCGACAAAATGATTGCCAACGCTCCAGCCGCGGGCGCCCCGTCCGCCACCGGCAACCTGACATCCGAGATCCAGACGGAGGATCTGGTGAAAACTTTTGGCAAACGCACCGTAGTGGACGGCGTGCGCATCCGCGTGCAAGCCGGCGAGATCGTCGGCCTGCTCGGGCCCAACGGGGCGGGCAAAACTACCACTTTTTACATGATCGTCGGCCTGGTTCCCGCCACCCGCGGCCGGGTGCGGATTGACGGCCGCGACGCCACGCGCCTGCGCATGCATCGGCGCGCGCGCCTCGGCGTCGGCTACCTGCCGCAGGAGCCGTCCATTTTCCGCCATCTCACCGTGGAGGAAAACATCCTCGCCATCGTCGAGGCCATCGGCATCCCCCGGCGTGAACGCCCCGGCCGGGTCCAAGGACACCTCGATGACCTTGGGATCGGCCACGTCGCCAAACAAAAGGCCTATACCCTCTCCGGCGGGGAGCGCCGCCGCCTCGAAATCGCCCGCGCCCTCGTCACCCGCCCAAAATTCCTGTTGATGGACGAACCCTTCGCCGGGGTGGATCCGATCTCCGTCGCCGAGGTGCAAAAAATCATCCTGCAACTCAAACAACGCGGAATCGGCGTGCTCATCACCGACCACAACGTCCGCGAGACCCTCCGCATCGTGGATCGCGGCTACATCATCCATCGGGGCAAGGTCCTGACCGAAGGCGCCAGCGACTTCCTCATCAACGATCCCCAGGCCCGCGAAATCTACCTCGGCCAGGACTTTAACATGTAGCAGGGAAAACGCCTGTTTTTGGCGTGTTTTCTGCCAGTTCTGCAGTTATACCATCCCAGCCACATGCAAAAAGCCATCCACGGCATCACGGTCGCGCACTTTTTCGAAACCTACCGGGAAAAGCTCAAAATGGAGCTCGTTACCGGAGAAGCCGGCATGCACCGCGTCATCCGCGAAGGCACCATCAACCGCCCGGCCCTCGCGCTCACCGGTTTCTTCAAATATTTTGCCAACAAGCGCATCCAGGTCCTCGGCGCCGCCGAGATGACCTATTTCAAGACGCTGTCGCCGCAGACCCAGACCGACGTGCTCAATGGCATGATCGACCGCCACATCCCCTGCCTAGTGCTCACGCGCAATTTCCACCCCACGCGCCCCATGCTCACCGTGGCCAAGGCGCGCAAACTGCCGATCTTCCGCTCGCCGATGATCACGATGAATTACGTGAACCTCGCCACGCTCTGCATCGACAACGAGTTTGCCCCCTCTTCCGTCGAACACGCCACCACCCTCGACGTCAGGGGCATCGGCACCCTGCTGCGCGGTGACAGCGGCGTCGGCAAATCCGAGTGCGCCCTCGCCCTCATCGAGCGTGGCCACAGCCTCGTGGCCGACGATCTCACCGTCATCAAACTCCTCGACGAACGCGAGCTCATGGCTTCCAGCCGCCCGCTCAACCGCGGCTACATGGAGTGCCGCGGCATCGGCATCATCAACATCGCCGAGATGTTCGGCGTGAAATCCATCCGCCTCGAAAAACGCATCGACCTCGTCGTTTCCCTGCGCGAATGGACGCCCGAGGTCGTCGAGGAACGCACCGGCCTCGAGGAAAATTATTACGAGGTCCTGGGCCTCAAGGTTCCCCACATCGAAATCTTTGTCCGCCCCGGCCGCGACATCGCCCGCCTCGTCGAAGTCGCCGCGCTCACCCAGGCGCTCAAACGGATGGGCCACGATCCCGCCAAGGATTTCAACGACCGCCTCATTGCCTTCATGGCCCGCGACGTCGAGCAAACCACCGCCAAGGCCAAGCCGGTGCCGACCAAACCCCTTTCCGTCAAAGCCGCCCTCTTCGCCCGCGAGGAAAAAAATTCCGCGGAGCCGGTTTGATTTCGCGAAATAAAATTTTCCGCGGACCGCCCTGCGTTCCCGGCGATAAACTATGACTTCTCCCATCCGTGCCGACGGCCGCCAGGCCGACCAGCTCCGCCCCATCACTTTCGAAACCGGCATCGCCCCGCACGCCACCGGTTCCGTCCTCATCGGCTTCGGCGCCACCCGCGTCATCTGCGCCGCCACCATCGAGCCCGGTGTGCCCACCTGGATGAAACAGCAGGGCGTCAAGGGTGGCTGGCTCACCGCCGAGTATTCGATGCTCCCCTACAGCACGCTCGAGCGAAAATCGCGCGATATTTCCCGGGGCAAAATCGACGGCCGCACCGTCGAGATCCAGCGCCTCATCGGCCGCTCGCTCCGCGCCATCATCGATCTTCAAAAACTCGGCCAAAACACCCTCTGGCTCGATTGCGACGTGCTCCAGGCCGACGGCGGCACCCGCACCGCCGCCATCACCGGCGCCTACCTCGCCGCGCGCCTCGCCGTGCAAAAGTTGATCGATAACAAGAAAATTGCCGAAAACCCGCTCACCGACTCGGTCGCCGCCATCAGCGTCGGCGTTTTTGAAGGCCGCGAACTGCTCGACCTCGCCTACGTCGAGGACCGGGACGCCAGCGTCGATTTCAACGTCGTCATGACCGGCCGCGGCCAGTTCGTCGAGGTGCAGGGCAGCGGCGAGGAAGCCACCTTCTCGAACGAGCAATTGCAAAGCCTGCTCGTCCTCGCGCAAAAAGGCCTGCGCGACCTCTCCGCGCTGCAGACCGCATTCCTGACCAAACACCTGTTCAAGGCCCCAGGGCTGTAAGAAAGTTTTTTGAGCGGAGTATGCTGGGCCAAATCGTTCTCGTTCTCTTAATCATTCTCGTTCTCTCGGTCTGATTGGAGAATGAGAACGATAACGAGTATGAGTACGATAAATCCACCACCCCTCCCTGCCCGCTAGCTTTTCTTCGCATGGTGTGCGCTGAAATCTCCCGCCTCCGCCTCGCGCACAAAACCCTCCGTCACGCTCTTCAGTTCCTCCCAGCGCGCGCGAATGGCCTTTGATTCGGCGGACGAAATCTCATTATTCGACGCCGCGGCCGCAATGACGTGCAACATGTCGGCAAATTCCTGCACGATCTGATTCATGGCCGGCACCAGATGCGGCACGCGCGGGCCGGCCGGCGGATTCTTGATGAAAAATCCCCCGGCACGCTCGCACACCCACTGCGCGATGCGCACATCGCCGGTCGCGCGCAGCAGCTGGTCGAGGCGATCGAGTGGATTGTTCGCACCGCTGCCTTCCTCGGGCGGCTCAGCCCATTTGTAGACCAGCGAGAGCGACAGCCCAAGCTCCGCCGCAATCTGTTTGGCGCTGGTTTTCTTCAACACGTCCTTGATCACCTCGTGTGAGTCCATGCCCGCGCATGCTGCCGCGGCCCCGGGGAAAGGCAACTCCGGGTATGCCGGAAGATGGTCCGGTAGGAGCCTGCTTGCAGGCGACATTCCCCGTGACATCGCCTGCAAGCAGGCTCCTACCACAAAGTACTTCACTTTTTGCGTGCCTACCTGCACCGGTTTCTGACAAAACTCCCATTCGCATCCATGAATATCCACGAGTATCAGGCCAAGGCGCTGTTTGAAAAATTTGGCGTGCCCGTCCCCAAGGGCGCACCGGCCAGGACCCCGGAGGATTTCATCACCGCGCTCACCCAATTGCCCGAGGGCCCGACCATGGTGAAATCACAGATTCACGCCGGCGGCCGCGGCAAGGGCACGTTCACCGATGGCTTCAAGGGCGGCGTGAAATTTTGCCAGACCAAGGCCGAAGCGCGCGACATCGCCGCCAAAATGCTGGGCAACACCCTCATCACCGTGCAGACCGGCCCCGCCGGCCGGAAAGTGCAGACGGTGTACTTCACCGTCGCAAGCGACATCAAAAAGGAATACTACCTCGCCATCCTGCTCGATCGCGCCAGCTCGCGCCCCGTCATCATCGCCTCGACCGAGGGCGGCGTTGAAATCGAAAAAGTCGCGCACGACACGCCAGAAAAGATTTTCAAGGTCTTCGTTGATCCCGCCTACGGCCTGGCCGATTTCCAGGTGCGCGAACTGGTCTTCAAGCTCGGCCTCAATCCCGCCGAGGGGAAAAACGCCGGCCGGCTCATCCGCGCGCTCTACGCGATGTATTGGGAAACCGACGCCGCCATGATCGAGGTCAACCCGCTCATCACCACGCCCAAGGACGAGGTGCTCGCGCTCGATGCGAAGGTTTCCTTCGACGACAACGCTCTCTTCCGCCACCCCGAGATCGTCGCGCTCCGCGACCTCGCCGAGGAGGATCCGAAGGAAATCGAAGCCTCGAAACATTCGCTCAGCTACATTGCGCTCGATGGCAACATCGCCTGCCTCGTCAACGGCGCCGGCCTCGCCATGAGCACGATGGACATCATCAAGCATTTCGGCGGCAACCCGGCGAACTTCCTCGACGTCGGCGGCGGCGCCTCCAAGGACCAGGTCGTGGCTGCCTTCAAGATCATCCTCGGCGACAAAAACGTGAAAGGTATCCTCGTGAACATCTTCGGCGGCATCATGGACTGCAATGTGATCGCCACCGGCATCGTCGAAGCCGTGAAGGAAGTCGGGCTCAAGCTCCCGCTCGTCGTCCGCCTCGAAGGCAACAATTCCGCCGCCGGCAAAGCCACCCTCGCCGCCAGCGGCCTCGCGCTCGTCAACGGCGACACGATGGCCGACGCCGCCCAGAAAATCGTAAAACTCGTTGCCTAATCTATCCTGATTTTTCCCGCGGATTACGCAGATACTCGCGGATTATTTAAAACCAAAATTTATCCGCGCTTATCCGCGATATCCGCGGAAAAAGAAACTCCTCCCATGTCCATCCTCATCACTCCTGAAACGAAAATCCTGATCCAGGGCATCACCGGCGATTTTGGCGGACGCCACGCCAAGCTCTCGCTCGATTACGGGACGAAGGTCGTCGCCGGCGTCACTCCCGGCAAGGGCGGCCAGGTTTTCGAACATGGCATCCACAAAGTTCCGATTTTCAATTCCGTGGCGGATGCCGCGCGCGCGACCGGTGCCACTGTTTCGGCCATTTTCGTTCCGCCGCCTTTCGCGGGCGATGCCATCCTCGAGTGTGTTGACGCCGGCCTTGATCTCGCCGTCGCGATCACCGAGGGCATTCCCGTACGTGATATGATCCGCGTGAAGCACGCCATGCAGGGAGCCAAGACGCGGCTCGTCGGCCCCAACTGCCCCGGCCTCGTCACTCCCGGCACCGGCGAAAAATCCTACGGCGGCTGCCGCATTGGCATCGCCCCCGGCTACATTCACAAAAAAGGCCACGTCGGCGTGGTCTCGCGTTCCGGCACGCTCACCTACGAGGCGGTTTACCAGGTTACCATGCGCGGACTCGGCCAAAGCACCTGCGTCGGCATCGGCGGCGACCCGGTCAATGGCACATCGCACCTCGATGTCATCAAATTGTTCAACGACGATCCCGAAACCTACGGCATCATCATGATCGGTGAAATCGGCGGCACCGCCGAGGGTGAGGCCGCGCGCTGGATCAAGGCCAACTGCAAAAAGCCCGTGGCCGGCTTCATCGCCGGGGCCACCGCGCCCGCCGGCCGCCGCATGGGCCACGCCGGCGCGATCGTCGGCGGCACCGAGGACACCGCCGCGGCCAAGATCGCCGTCTTCAAGGAATTCGGCATCGAAGTTGCCATCACCCCCTCCGACATGGCCGACGCCCTCATCCGCGCCGCCAAGGCCAAGGGCGTGAAGTTGGATTAAGGTATTTTTATGTCCGAGCATAAAGCGACCATCCGTTGGAAGCGCACGAGTCCCGATTTTCTCAAAGGCAAGTATTCACGCGAACACACCTGGTCGTTTGACGGTGGCCTGACGGTACCAGCTTCGCCCGCGCCCTCGAGCGTGCCGGTCCCCTACTCGAATCCGGCCAACATTGATCCCGAGGAGGCCTTCGTCGCCGCCGTCTCGAGCTGCCACATGCTCACGTTTTTGTATCTGGCCTACAAACAAGGCATCCAAGTGGACAGCTACGACGACGAGGCCGTCGGCGTGATGACCAAAAACGAAAAAGGCATTCCGTGGGTCAGCTCGATCACGCTTTACCCGAAGATTATTTATAGCGGCGGGAAATTGCCCGCGCCAGCGGACGAGGAACAACTGCATCACGCGGCGCACGAGCAGTGTTTTATCGCCAACTCAATCAAGACAGTAGTGACAGTAGGAACACCTCATTGATCGTGGGTGGAGCGCGTTGACCTCAACGCGCTCAGAGCGTCTTGTGGTCAAGCCGCTCCACCTCGAGCCGCACGAAGCAAGGTAGGGCGCGACCGCCGGGCGCGCCGGGAAAACGTTCAGACTTTTGAACAGAAGATAACCAAGGAAACGAAAAGTTTCATGGCTGTTCAGCCCATCTCTCCGTTACCTTCGTTTCCTTCTGTAAAAGCAAGGACGGATTCCTACCCCGCAAAGGCCGGGCCGTGGCCGCGGCCCCAGCGGGTTTTTCGGCCCGCGCGCAAACTGCGCCAGAGAAATTCGTGCGCCTGTGCCACGGCGGACTCGAGCTTTTCGCCCTTCGCCAGGTTGGTCGCGATCGCCGCCGACAGCACGCAGCCCGTGCCATGCGTGTTGTGCGTTTTAACCCGCGGACTTTCAAACCACCGCACGTGGCCCGCCGCTGTCACCAGGCAATCGCGGCACACGCTGCCCGGCGCATGTCCACCTTTCACCAGCACCGCGCAGCCGCACTCCTTCGCGAGCTGCCGCGCGGCGGCCTCGGCGTCTTCATGCGTTTGCACTTTCATGCCAGTGATCGCCGCCACTTCTGGCCAGTTCGGCGTCACGAGCGTCGCGCGCGGCAATAATTCCTTCTTCAGCGCGCGCAGTCCCGTCGCTGGCAGAAACTTCACACCGCTCGTCGAGCCGATCACCGGATCGATCACCAGCGGCAAACGCGGATGGCGCGCCAGCTCCCGCCCAATGGCCCGCACCGCCACCGCGCCGGGCAGCAACCCGGTCTTCACCGCTGTCACGGAAAAATCGCCCAGCACCGCCTTGATCTGCGCCGCGATGAGTGTCGGCGATACCGCCCGCCACGCGGTCACCCCGCGCAGGTTTTGCGCCGTCACGGCGGTGATCGCCGTCAGCGCGTAGCCACCGAGCGCATGGATCGTCCGCGCGTCGGCCTGGATGCCCGCGCCCGCGCCGCTGTCCGAGCCGGCGATCGTCAGAACGATGGAGATCTTATTTTTTTTAGCCACGGGTTGTAGGATATCGCCTGCAGTTCGGTCTTTGGATTACTTTAGCTCAATCTGTGCCCATCCGTGCCATCTCGGTGGTTAAAAAAATTTGAACCACGCATGGCAACCGCCCTGCAGGCTCACCACCTGGCGAAAGCCATGGCGCTCGCGCAAGATTCTTGCGCCATGCAGGCTGCGCACACCGGCGGCACAGTAGACGACCGTCGGCTTTGCCGGATCGAGCGCCGCCAGGGCACCCACCGCGTTTCTTTCCAACTCGCCGACCGGCACATGCACCGATGGCTCAATGGAGCCCCGCGCGCGCTCCCATGATTCGCGCACATCGATGAGTTGCGGCGCCTGGCCCTGGCCCAGCGCGGCCCGCAGCACCGCCACGTCGATTTCTTCCGCACCCACTGCCGGCGTCGCGCACGTTTCACCATAACCTTCCGGTGGCAGTTCGTGGATCTGGCGGCTGCGGGGATCGACGGCCAGCGACACACATTGCGTCGTCATCGTAAGCGCGTCCCACAACAGCAGCCGGCCGCTGAGCGGCTCGCCGATGCCCGTGAGCAATTTGATGGCCTCGCACGCCTGCGCCGTGCCGATGAGCCCGGGCAGGACACCGAGCACTCCCGCCTCGGCACAGTTGGGCACCGAGCCCGGCTCCGGAGGCTCGGGAAACAAACAGCGATAGGTCGGACCGCCGCGCCAGTTGAAGACGCTGAGCTGTCCGTCGAAGC
>Ga0210398_10001101_pt1 | contig 28953 bp, 23 predicted proteins | sample IncBWC4OmetaG_FD_161047 | JGI IMG/M metagenome (GOLD analysis project Ga0210398, IMG submission 161047) | Forest soil microbial communities from Barre Woods Harvard Forest LTER site, Petersham, Massachusetts, United States - Inc-BW-C-4-O | ecosystem: Environmental > Terrestrial > Soil >... | reverse complement strand
GCCGCGAGCCCCAGCAGCACGTAGCCGAGCGCCCAGGTGACCGCGGAAGAGCGGATGAGCCTATTCATGGTCGGTGGTCATCATATAACCGGCGTTGCGCACGGTACGCACCAGCGGCTGCTCGGCATCATGTTCGATCTTCTGCCGCAGCTTGCTGATGTGCACGTCGACGACGTTGGTCTGCGGGTCGAAATTGTAGTCCCATACCGCCTCCAGCAGCATGGTGCGCGTCACCACCTGGTTGGCGTGCCGCATCAGGTACTCGAGCAGCTTGAACTCGCGCGGCTGCAGATTGATGGCGCGGCTGCCACGGGTGACGCGGCGCGACAGCAGATCCATGCGCAGATCGCCCACCTGCAGCAGCCGCTCGCCGGCGCCCTCGCCGCCGCGGCGACCGAGCGCATCGACGCGCGCCAGCAGCTCGCCGAAGGCGAACGGCTTGGTGAGGTAGTCGTCGCCGCCGCTGCGCAGGCCGCGGATGCGCTCGTCGACATCGTTGAGGGCGCTCAGGATCAGAATCGGGGTGCGGTTGCCGGACTTGCGCAGCGCCTCGATGATGGCGAGGCCGTCGATGTTGCCGGGCAACATGCGGTCCAGCACGATCACGTCGAACGGCTCGCTCGCGGCGCTGAACATGCCGTCGCGGCCGTTGCCGGCGTGCTCGACCGTGTGCCCGGCCTCGCGCAGCCCACGGGTCACGAAGCGCGCCACGCGCTCGTTGTCCTCGACGACGAGAATCTTCACGTGCTGGCCTGCGTCGCCGCACTGACCTCAGTCGTGGTGCCCTCCGCGTGCGGATGCTTGCGTGCCCAGCGCACCACCAGACGATCGAGATACAGGTAGATCACCGGCGTTGTGAACAGTGTCAGCATCTGACTCAGCACCAGCCCGCCCACCATTGTATAGCCGAGCGGCTGACGCAGCTCCGAACCGGTGCCGCGGCCGAGCATCAGCGGCAGCGCGCCGAGCAGCGCCGCCATGGTGGTCATCATGATCGGTCGGAAGCGCAGCAGGCACGCCTGGCGGATGGCCGCGATCGGCTCGAGATGCTGCTCGCGCTCGGCGTGGATGGCGAAGTCGACCATCATGATGCCGTTCTTTTTGACGATGCCGATCAGCAGGATGATGCCGATCAGCCCGACCACCGACAGATCGAAATGGAACAGCATCAGCATCAGCAACGCGCCGACGCCGGCCGAGGGCAGCGTCGACAGAATGGTGAGCGGATGGATGTAACTCTCGTACAGCACACCCAGAATGATGTACACCGCCAGCAGCGCCGCCAGGATCAGATAGGGCGCGGTCTTCAGCGAGGCCTGGAACGCCTGCGCCGTGCCCTGGAAGGTCCCCTGGATCGAGTCGGGCATGTGGATCGAGGCTGCGACTTTCTGGATCGCGGTCACGGCATCGCCGAGCGCGATGCCGGGTGCCAGGTTGAAGGAGAGGGTGACGGCCGGAAACTGCCCCTGGTGATTGATCGACAGATAACTGGTGTGGCCGGTGTCGAACTTGGTGAAGGTCGACAGCGGCACCATCTGATTGGTGAGCGGCGACTTGATGTAGATCTTGTGCAGCGTGTCCGGGTCGCCGAGCAGTGACGGCGATACTTCCAGCACCACGTGATAGCTGTTCAGCTGGGTGAAGTACTGGGTGACCTCGCGCTGCCCGAAGGCATCGTAGAGCGTGTTGTCGATGAGCGCCGGCTGGATGCCGAAGCGCGCCGCCTGGTCGCGGTCGATGACCAGCGCCAGCTTGGTGCTGCTGTTCTGCTGGTCGGAGGCGACGTCGCGCAGCTGCGGCAGCTTCTTCAGTTGCTCCAGCAGCTTCGGCGCCCATTCGTTCAGCTCATCGAGGTTGGAATCCTGCAGCGTGTACTGGTATTGAGTACGCGACAGCCGTCCGCCCACGTTCAGGTCCTGCGCCGCCTGCAGGAACAGCGTCCCGCCGGGCACCGTGCCGATCTTCTTGCGCAGCCGCTCGATCACCTGATCGGCGGTGACATCGCGCTGGTCGCGCGGTTTCAGACCCAGCACCACGAAGCCGTTGTTCAGCGGCCGGCCGCCGCCGACGAACGCCGCCCAGCTCTCGACCGCCGGATCCTTGGAGACGATGTCCATGATGCGGTGCTGCAGCCGCACCATCTCGTCGAAGGACACGTCCTGCGGCGCATCGGTCAGCCCGGCGATGATGCCGGTGTCCTGCTGCGGGAAAAAGCCTTTGGGCTCGATGACATACAGGACCACCGCCAGCGCCACCGTCAGCAGGAAGGTGAGCAGGGTGGTGCGCTGATGGCGCAGCACGAAGTCGAGCCCGCGCGTGTACTGCTCGATCAGCCACTGGAAGCCGCGTTCCAGCGTCAGGTAGAAGCGGCCGTGCGCGGCATGTCGCTCATCGCGCAGGAACAGCGAGCACATCATCGGCGACAGCGTCAGGGCGACCACCGCCGAGACCGCGATCGTCATGGTGACGGTAATCGCGAACTCGCGGAACAGTCGGCCGACGATGCCGCTCATCAGCAGCAGCGGGATGAATACCGCCACCAGCGAGATGCTGATGGACAAAATGGTGAAGCCGATCTCGCCGGCGCCCTTGATCGCGGCTTCGAACGGCGGCAGGCCGTCCTCGATGTGACGATAGATGTTCTCCAGCATGACGATGGCGTCATCGACCACGAAGCCGACCGCGATGGTCAGACCCATGAGCGACAGGTTGTCGAGGCTGTAGCCGAGGACGTACATGAGCGCCGCGGTGCCGAGCAGCGACAGCGGTACGGTGACGCCGGGAATCGCGGTCGCCCAGAAACTGCGCAGGAACAGGAAGATGACCAGCACCACCAGCATGATCGCCAGCAGCAGCGAAAACTCGACGTCCTTGACCGAGGCGGAGATGGTGGTCGTGCGGTCGATGACCTGGTCCACCTTCAGTGACGGTGGCACCGAGGTCATCACGTGCGGTAGCGCCGCCTTGATGTTGTTCACCGCGTCGATGACGTTCGTGCCCGGCTGCTTGAACACCAGCAGCAGGATGCCGAGTTTGCCGTTCTGCCAGCCGCGGATCTGCGTGTTTTCGGGGCCGTCGACGGCGACGCCGATGTCCCTGATGCGGATCGGCGCGCCGTTGCGGTAGGCGACGACTACGTCGTTCCATGGCGCTGCCTTCAGCAGCTGGTCGTTGTCATAGATGGTGAAATTCTGGCTGCTGCCGGTGATCGCCCCCTGCGGCGAATCGACCGTTGCCGTGGTGATGAGGTTGGCCACGTCCTCGAGCTGCAGCCCGACGGCGGCGAGCTTCTGCGGGTCGATCTGCACGCGCACAGCCGGCTTCTGCTGGCCGCCCACCGAGACCTGGGCGATGCCCGGCAGCTGCGACAGCTGCTGCGCGATGACCGTCTCGGCGTAATCGTCCACCGCCGTGACCGGCATGACGTCGGAGTGCACGGCGAGGATCAGGATCGCCGAGTCCGCCGGATTGACCTTGCGGTAGGACGGTGGGGTCGGCAGGTTCTTGGGCAGCTGGCCGCCGGCGGCGTCGATGCCTGCCTGCACGTCCTGCGCCGCGGCGTCGATGTTGCGATCGAGGTTGAACTGCAGGGTGATCTGCGTGCTGCCAAGCACGCTGGTCGAGGTCATCTGCGAGACGCCGGAGATCTGCGCAAACTGCGTCTCGAGCGGCTGCGCCACCGAGGAGGCCATGATCTCCGGGCTCCCTCCCGGCAGATTCGCGCTCACCAGGATGGTGGGGAAGTCGATCTGCGGCAGCGGTGCCACCGGCAGGAACGGAAATGCGGCCAAGCCGATCAGAAACAGCCCCGCCATCAACAGCGTGGTGGCGACCGGCCGCTCGATGAAGGGCTTGGAAAGATTCACGGCGCCGGCTCCGTGCCGCCCTCGCCGGATCTGGCGACGGCGGGGGCCGCGCCATTGGCCTTGATGCGGCTGCCGGGCTGCAGGCGATACTGATTGCTCGCCACCACCTGATCGCCTTGCTTCAGACCCTGCTCGATCACCGCGACGCCGCCCTGCTGCTCGCCGACGGTGAGCTGCGCCACGCTGATGGTGGAGTCGGGATGCACCAAGTAGGTGAACAGGCCGTCGGGGCCGCGCTGCAACGCGCTCACCGGAATGGTGAGTACCTGCTGCCGCGTCTGTGTCAGCACCCGCATGGTGACGAACTCACCGGGCCACAGCTTGCGCTCCTTGTTGGGCAGAGTCGCTTTCACGCGGATGGTACCGGTGGTCTGGTCGATCTCGTTGTCGATGAGGGCCACGCTGCCGGTGTCGAACACCTGTTTGCCGTCGCGCGACAGCGCCGCCGCGCTCACCTCGCCGCGCTGCAGTGCGGTGCTCAGTTGCCCGAGAGATTCCTCCGGCAGAGTAAAGATCACCGAGATCGGCTCGAGCTGCGTCACCACGACCATGCCGGTGGTGTCGCTGGCGTGCACGATGTTGCCCGGGTCCACCAGGCGGATACCGGTGCGGCCGTCGATCGGCGAGGTGATGGTGGTGTAGTCGAGCTGCGTGCGCGCGTTGTCAATCGCCGCATCGTCACCCTTCAGCTGGGCGTTCAGCTGCGCGATCAGCGCTTTCTGCGTGTCGACGGTCTGCTTGCTCGCCAGATCCTCGGGCGCGAGGATGGTGTAGCGTTCCATGTCGCGGTGCGCGTTCTCGAGCTGGGCGCGGTCCTTGTCGCGCGTGGCGATCGCCACTCCGAGCGCGGCCTGGTAGGGACGTGGATCGATCTGCACCAGCAGTCCGCCCTTCTTCACGTCCTGGCCTTCCTTGAAGGCCACCTTGTCGATCTGCCCGTCAACGCGCGCGGTCACGGTGACCGTGTAGAAGGCCTGCACCGTGCCGAGCCCCTCGAGGTACACGGGCACGTCCGCGCGCTGCACCGTGGCCACGTCAACCGGGATGGCCGGCGGCTGCTTGGGAGCGGGCGCTGCCTTCTTGTCGAGCCAGTGCCAGCCGATGAGGACGAGCAGCAGCAGGGCAGCGGCGGCGAGCCAGCGCCGCTTGCCTGCGAGCGTCGCGGTAGTCATGGAGTCTTGTCCTCCAGCTGCCAGCCGCCGCCCAATGACTGGTAAAGCGATACCAGTGCCTGAAGGTGCGCATATTTCGCCTGCGCAAGGGCGTCCCGGGCGCTGAACAAGGCCGTCTCCGTATTCAATAGCGTCAGAACGCTGATGGTGCCGGCACGCATCTGTGCCTGGGCGAAGTCGTAGGCGCGCTGCGCAGCCGTGGTGGCCTGCTGCTGCCGCTCGATAAGCTGGGCGCTCTGTTCGAGCGCCACCAGCGAATCCTCCACGTTGGCGAAGGCGGAGATCACCGCCTTGTGATAGTCGGCCAGCAGCTCCTCGTAGTGGCCCTTGGCCAACTGATACTGGCCGACCAGCGCACCGCCCTGGAAAATCGGCTGAGTGACGCCGGCGCCCAGTGACCACACGCGGTTGGCGGGTGTCAGCAATCCGGACAGCGCGCTGCTTTCGTAACCGCCGCTGGCGGTGAGCTGGATACTGGGAAAGAAGCTCGCGCGCGCCACCTGGATGTTGGCGTTGGCGGCCATCAGCTGTGCTTCCGCCTCAGCCACGTCCGGGCGACGCGCCAGCAGCTCCGAGGGCAGGCCCGGGCGCACCAGCGGCTGGCCGACCGCATCGAGGCTGCCGTGCGATATGTCGACACCCTCCGGAGTGCTGCCGATCAGAATCGCGAGCGCATCGAGCGTCTGGCGCAGCTGTTCCTGCAGCGGCGGAATCGTTGCATTCACGGTGGCGACCACCGTCTGCTGTTGGGCAACGTCGAGACCGGTGGCGATCCCTGCAGTCTCCTCGAGCTGCAATCCATGCAGCACCTTGCTGGCGTTGGCGAGGTTGTCGCGGGCGATCGCCAGGCGGTCGCGCAGCTCGAGCACCTCGAAGTAAGTACCGGCAACGCCCGCCATCACCGACAGTTCAACCGTCGTGCGATCGTAGCGGCTGGCGCGGGCGAGTGCGGACGCATTGGCGAAGGCGGCGCGGTTCTTGCCCCAGAAGTCGAGTTCGTAACTGGCGGACAAGAGCGGATAAAAGTCATTCGAGGTGATGTAGCCGACCCCGAGCTCGGGTGCCCGGGCGCGCGTCGCGCTGGCGTCGAGGTTGAGAGCGGGCAGCAGCGGTGCGCCGGCGATGCGCCGCTGCGCGTCCGCCTGGTGAACGCGGGCGATCGCCGCGCGCAGATCGTCGTTGGCCGCCTGCGCCTCGGCGATGAGCGCATCGAGGTCGGCGGAATTGAAGCCGTGCCACCAATCGCTCGCAGGCCATTGCGACGCGTCCGCGCGCGGGGGCGTCGCCCAGCTGAGCGGCGGCGGCACGTCCGGCTTGTGGTAATAAGGGCCGAGATTGCAGGCGCCGAGCAGCAGGGCGACCCCGGCGGGCAGCAGGCGCAGGCAGGCACTGCGCCGCGAGCGCGGGCGAGTCAACGGCGCGAGGTGCTGTCGCAGCTGCATATGGCCAGCGACCTTAGAGCAGGCCGGTTTCTCCCAGCGTGGACGAATGATTAAAGTCTGTTAACGTTTCACGGTTCGCAGGTCGCGGGCGACCAGTGAGCGATCAACCGTGGGGTGGGCGCGGTGAACGGTGCTATCGCCGTCACTGCCGACGCGGTCAGGGTGCAGATGCGGGGCGGCGGCCAGATCAGGCTCGCGCCGGCTGCGCAAACTGACATTCGATCTAACAGCCTCGCGGCACGCGCCTAGCGCTCTCCGCGCTTCAGACGGCCGCGAAGTTGCGCGCCTGCGCACTCCAGGCCGGCGCGCTGGCGAGGGCGGCGGGCACCTCTTCTGGAGTCGCCACCATCTGCCACATGAGCAGATGACGACGATCCATGAAGTGCTCGTCCACTGCGTGGGTCAGCAGTTCCTGCAACGGCTGGAAGAAACCGCGGGTATTCACCAGCAAGATGGGGTTGAGATACAGCCCGAGCCGCTTGAGCGTGATCGCCTCGAGCAACTCTTCCAGTGTGCCGGAGCCTCCCGGCAGCGCGATCGCCGCCGAGGATAGCGTCAGCATGAGATGCTTGCGCGTGCGCAAATCCTCAACCAGCTGCAGTTCGGTCAGTCCCGCGTGTCCCCACTCGAGGTCCGCCATGAAGCGCGGCAGCACGCCCACCACGCGCCCGCCGGCGCCGAGCGCGCCATCGGCAAGTGCACCCATCGAGCCGACGGCGCCACCTCCATAGACGATGCCAATGCCTGCACCTGCGAGCACCTCGCCCAGGCGGTGCGCCGCCTGGCGGTAGTCCGGATGTGAGCTGCGGCTGGAGGCGCAGTAGACGCACACGGCGCGGTCGATGGTCGGTTCCGGCGAGACTAAAGTCATGCGCTCAAATTCGCTGCCTGGTATGGGGCCGCGGCCTGCGGCGGCGCCGCGGACGCACGCGCGGCCACGCGGGCAGGCCCGGGGCGAAGAGTGCCACAGTCTGCGCCGATAGTCCGACCACGACTCAGTGCCTGCGGCAGTGTGGCGCAGGTCCACAGAAGCGCTGCCGCTGGGACGTATAATGGCCGCGCACCTTGCACCGGGGAGCGGGCGTGCGCCACAGGGAATTATGACAACGTCAACAACCGCGGCTGCCCGGATACCACCGGGACCGGCGCAGCCTTACGACACCGGTGAAGACCTGCTCGAGTGGATGCAGCGCAATTTCGAGCGCTACGGCGACATCTACAAGGCGCGGATCTACGGCAGCGACGTCTACGTCATCAACGATCCTGCCTTCGCCGAGCACGTGCTGCTGCGCAACTGGCAGAACTTTCTGCGCAAGGGTCAGGCCGTCAAGCGCATCGCGCTCAGCCTCGGCAGCGGACTCATCTCCAGCAACGGGCCGCTGTGGGTCAAGCAGCGACGCATGATCCAGCCGGCCTTCCGCCGCGAGGCAGTGGGCGCGCTGCGCGACACCTTCGTCAAACCGAATCAGGCGTTACTCGAGCGCTGGCTGCAGGCTGCGCAGCGCGGCGCGAGCGTCGACGTGACCGCCGATGTCAGCAACACCGTGCTCGAGGTAACGCTGCTCGCCATCTTCGGCGCTGACTACGGCAAGGTTGCCGAGCATTTCCAGATCATTGCCGAAGAATCGCGCAACCTCGAGTTCGCGCAGACCTGCAAGGCGCTGACGCGCATCATCGTGGAGATCGCCACTGAGCGGCGCGCCGCCGGGCGTGACGAGGACGACATTCTCGGCATGATGATGCAGTCGCGCGAGCGCGAGGACGGCAAGCCGATGGCGGACGCGCAGCTGGCACGCGAGGCACTCACCCTGGTGATCGCCGGCCACGAGACCACCGCCAGCGTGCTCAACTGGGTCTGGTACCTGCTCGCGCGCTACCCGCAGGTCGAGGCGCGCCTGGTGGCGGAGGTGCAGCGGCTGCTCGGGCCTGACGGGCCGCTGTTCGAGCAGTTGCCGCGCTTCACCTACACGCGCCAGGTGATCGAGGAGGCGCTGCGCTCCTATCCGCCATTGTGGCTGATGACGCGCAAGGCCATCGGTGCCGACCAGCTCGGCGAGTACGCGGTGCCGGTGGGCACTGAGATCTACATCTCACCGTACCTGCTGCAGCGCCATCCGCGACTGTGGCCCGAGCCGGAGCGCTTCGATCCGGAGCGCTTCGGCGGCGAAGATCCGGCGCAGCCGCGTCTGGCGATGTGCCCGTTCGGCGCCGGCCCGCGTAACTGCATCGGCGAGTTCTTCGCCCGGGTGGAGATGCAGATCCATGTGCTGCTGATCGCCGCTCGGCTGCGACTGCGCAACGACCACGACCGCGGCGCCGAGGTCGTTGCCGGCGTCAACCTGCTCAGCCGGCATCACTTCATCATGCGACCGGAACTGCGTGCGGCCGCGCCTCAGCCGAGCGCGTAGAGGTACTCGACAAACGAGCCGACCGCGCCGTCGAGTCCCTGCAACCTGGGATGGCTCGACTCGATGAGGTAATACTCATCCGGTGCGTGGGCGCCGGTGCCGTGGCCCATGCCGAAGTGCCCGGCCGGCAGACTGAGCGGTGCACCCGTGAACAGGTATCCCGGCCAGGAGCCGGCCGAACGCGGCCATAACAAGGGGTCCGCGCCGAGCTTGCGGTAGGTGGCAAGCTGGGTCTGGATCAGGCGGCTGTTGGCGTCGGTCTGCGTCGGGTCGTAGCCGCCGCTCATGTTGACCTCGATGTCACCGAAGCCATGCTTGGCGAGATGCGCCTTGAGCTTCGCCAGGGTGTCGGCCGCGGTCATGTCGGGAACCAGGCGCATGTCGATCTTGGCCACCGCGCGGTGAGGCAGCACGGTCTTGCCGCCCGGTCCAGTGTAGCCGCCCACGAGCCCTTCGATGTTGATCGTCGGCTGCGACTCGAGCAGCATGCGCGACTCCACCCAGCCGGTGTCGCGCACCCAGTGCTCGACGCCGAGTGACTGCTTGACGCTCGCTTCCGATGAGTGGGCGGCGAATTCCTCGATCATCTTCTTCTGTGCAGCGCTGAGTGGCCTGGCGCGCGCAAAGAATCCCTCCACCGCCGGTGTGTGCCCGTCCGTCTCGATCAGGGTGTTGAGTGCCTGCACCAGATGCCAGGACGGTGAGTCGACCGCAGCCTCGAGGCTCGAGTGCACATCGTGCTTGGGACCGCGACCCCACTTCTCGCCGCTGGACACCAGCTCGAGTTCCACCACGCCCTTGGCGCCCAGTGCGACCTGCACGGTGCCATCGCGGTCCTGACCGGCTTCCGGCATGAACACTCCGATGCACTTTTTCAGCTCGGCGAGCACCTCGGGGTTCATCACCACTTCGTGGAAGTGCGGCGAGCCGATTTCCTCTTCGCCTTCGCACACCAGCACGAGGTTGACGGGCAGTTTCTTGCCGGCCGCCTTGAACGCCATCAGGGCACTGAGGAAGGAGTTCTCCGGGCCCTTCTGATTGACGGCGCCGCGGCCCATGCAGACGGTGCCGAGCCCTTCCTTTTTTACCAGCCGGCCTTCCAGCGGAGGCGAACTCCACTCCTCGGGCACGAACTGCTTGACGTCGTACATGAAGTAGATGCCGACGGTCGTGCGTGCGCCGGCGTCAAGACGGCCGAACACGCCGGGCTTGCCCGAAGTCGGCATGAGCTTCACGCCGCTGAATCCAGCGGCGCGCGCCAGTTGCGCCATGTACTCGGGGCCCTGCGGATAGTTGCGGTTCTCGGCCGCGATCGACGGCAATGCAATCCAGTCCTGCAGTCGCTTGAGATTCTCAGAATGCATGCGCGGGATCTGCGCCAGTACCGCAGACTTGTCCGCCTGAGTATCGGGCGTCGCGGCGAGCACGGCGCCGGGCAGCGCGGTCAGCGCGAGCGAAGAAACCGAGCCACGCATGAACTCACGCCGATTGAAACCATCAGTGTCCGACTTCACCTGCTGCCTCCCTCACGAACGCTGCGCGCACATTATACGGGCGCACGCCCCGGGCAGCGCCGACACCAGCAACCGAGTTAGTGGGCGTGTCGGGCGATCCCGGGCCGCTGTTGGTTCGTGCCGCCGAACTTGGCTGACTGCGAACAAAAAGTGCGGCATGCCAGAGACTCGCCGCCCCGCATGCCCGGTCGAAGACGATGCTGGTGACGCTGCCGGTACGGACGAGGCTGCGCTGAAAGTTGCAGGCCGGATCGGCGAAGAATCGCGTCTTGGCGCGCTCGCTCGTACTTGCTTGGAAGATGAGAGCAAACGCCACCGCCGGGACGAGGGCCAATTCGATCCAGACGCGTAGGCGCGCGACTCCTCCACTCCGCGGCCAGCGACTGGAGTTGCCGCCGCATCAGCGATTGTGCCTGCGCGTCGGGTTGCCGTCTGGAGGTCGCGGCCCCTAGAATTCTCGCCGGTGCGGGTGTAGTTCAATGGTAGAACTGCAGCTTCCCAAGCTGCTAACGTGGGTTCGATTCCCATCACCCGCTCCATTTGCCTCCGCCGCTTGTAGCGCGCCCGTCCCGTCCGCCATCAGTTTCGGCCCTCGATCCCAACGCCTCGTCCCCGGTCCCGCTGTTGCGCAGGGACAACATCAGAGAGCTTTGATTGCTTGTACTGGCGCGACATTTGACGGCTTGCGCGCAACACGGCTCTAATTGGCGGAAACGGGGAGGTCCACATGCCAACAACAGCGTGCGCACACGGCACCGACAGTTCTTCATTACCGGTCACAGTGTCAGACGTCGTGCGCGCGGTGCTCGCCGCAGCCGCGCTCATCCTGCTGGCCCTACCCGCGACCGCCCAGCAGACGCCGAGCGATCAGAGCAGCTCGGGCCCGCTTCAGGAAGTGGTCGTCACCGGCTCGCTGATCAAGCGCACCGATCTTGAGACACCCAGCCCGGTGCAGGTGATCACCAACGATGACCTGAAGAACAGCGGCTTCACCAATGTTTCGGACGTTCTGCGCAACCTGGCTGCTAACGGTCAGGGCACGCTCAATCAGGGCTTTGGCCAGGCATTCGCCTCCGGCGGATCTGGCATTGCGTTACGCGGACTCACGGTGGGCGACACGCTCACGCTGATCGATGGCGAACGCATGATCGACTACCCGATCAGCGATGACGGCGAGCGTAGCTTCGTGGACATCACCGCGATACCGTTCAACGCCATTGAGACCGTCGAGGTGCTCAAGGACGGCGCATCGGCGCTTTACGGGGCCGACGCCATTGCCGGCGTGGTCAACATCAAATTGAAACAGACCTACGTCGGTGCGGAGGTCACGGCCGATTACGGCGCTACTCAGTATTGGGACGGCAACACCCTGCATGGCGCCGGCATCCTTGGCTGGGGCGATCTCGCCAACGACGGCTACAACATGTACATGGCACTCGACTGGCACAAACAGAACCTCATCTGGGGTACCAGTCGCAGCGGCATGTGGACCAACCTGAATTGGAGCGGCTTCCCCGGCGGTATCAACACGACCCCCGGAGCGATCGGCGCGCAGAATCTGGCGTATCCGGACAGTGTCACGGGCTATCTGCTCAATCCGACGACGCCGAACGCCGCCGGCGTCTACCCCAATGGGTTGCCCGCTCAGGAATTTCTGCCGGGATGTACCGCGGCGCTGCAGGCCGCTGACAAGTGCACCTTCAGCTTCCCCGGTCAGATTCAGCCGCCGACCCAGCAAACCAATTTCCTCACCAAGATCACCAAAGCACTCGCCGACGAGTGGAAGCTGACTGTCACGGCCTCGCTGTTCGACAGCGTCGCTCAGCAGACCGCGCCGCCGAGTGAACCTGTCTTCGGACATCTGCTGCAGAATACCGGCGCGGAAGCCGGTTCGATCCCGCTCATTGCGTGGGGTGCCAACGTCCCGCTGCATACGGTCAGTTATCCTGTGCTGTCGCTGCCGGGCAGTTCGCCGCTCAACCCGTACGGAGCCGCGGCGAATCTGGTGTACAGCTTTCCCGACATCGGTCCCTGGGTGATCAACACGGACACCCAGACCTATCGGCTGTTCGGCGACCTGCGCGGTAAGGCGGCCGGTTGGGACCTGGATGCCTCGGTGGGCGTGATGTACGCCAAGATGAATTATCAGTTCGACGGTGGGCTCGTGCCATCAGCGGCGCAAACAGCGCTCAACAACGGGTCCTACGTCCCCGGTGGTCAGAACGCCAATCTGGCCGTCCTCGCTCCGGTAGCCACTTCGAGCCCCACGAGCTTGCTCGATCTTGTTGATATGCATGCCTCGCGTGAGCTGTGGCAGATGCCGGGCGGACCCCTGACCGTCGCTGCCGGCGCGCAGTATTTTCACAAGGTGCAGAACGACCGCGATCCCGACTCGATTACCAACGGGCTGCAGGAAGGCATCACCAATTTCACCGTGGGCTCTCAGGACGATACCGCCGGCTTCGTTGAATTCGGCGGCAAGCCGATCCGGCAGCTGGAGTTCGACGCCGCGGTGCGCTACGACCATTACGACACCTACGGCGGCCAGGCGACGCCCAAGTTCGGGTTGAAATTCACACCGATCGAGATGGTCAGCATTCGTGGCACGTGGGGTAAGGGATTTCGCGCCCCGTCGATCTCGGAATCCGGTAATTCCGGCATCTCCTTCGGACTGGGTAACAGTTTTGATAACTCGCTCTGTCCGGGCGGCGTTCCCAATGTGAAGGGCACCTTCAACGCCTACTGTTCTTATCCGATCACCGGCATCGATCCACCCAACCCCAACCTCAAGGCCGTCACCTCGACCAACGCCACCATTGGCGTGATCTTCGAGCCGATCAGTGCGTTCAACGTCTCGGTCGACTGGTACCGGATCCAGCTCAACAACGACATCATCTCCTCATCCGCGGCCGGGAGCTTGGGCGACTTCACCACGGTGATTCGTGGCGCACAGGCAGTACTGCCGGTATGTACCAACACGACCACCAACGGGACCCCGTGCACTACAGCCCCCATGCTGACGCCGGTGGGCACCCCGCAATACCTGAATTTCCCGTATCTGAACGCGGGCACGCTCAAGACCTCAGGTATCGATGTCGATATGCGCGGCCGCCTTGATCTGGGCCTGGTCGGCAAGCTGACCGGCGAGTTGAACTACACGTATATCTCGCAGTACGACGAGTACGTGAACGGTGCCTTGTTCGATTTGGCCGGAACGCATGGACCCTCGGGCGTTTCCGGCGACACCGGCAATCCGAAACAGCGTGCGGTGGCGTCTTTGACCTGGGAGCGTGGACCTGCGACCGCCACCCTGTCCGCGAACTACACCGGATCATTCAAGCTGACGGACCCCACCGAAGGGATCACCAGCTGCCAGATTGCCATGCAGACCTCCGGCATTGGCTATGGCGCGGCGCTCTCTTCGGCGGTGACCTCACTGGCGCCGCAATGGAACCAGTACTGTTCGGTGCATTCCTTCACCTCGTTCAACCTCTATGGCCGCTACGCGCTGACCGATCATTTCTCGGTGCATGGGTCCGTCCGCAATCTGTTCAATACGCAGCCCCCGGTGGACCTGCAGACCTACGGCGGCGGTGCCATGTACCGCTACTCCACACTCGATCAGGACGGCGCTGTCGGTCGCTTCTTCCTGCTCGGCGCGACGTACACCTACTGAGCCACTGGCTGGCAGCGCAACGATCGGCCCCTGCGGGGGCCGATCGTTTTGCTGAGCCGCGCAGGGTGCGCAGTTCACATTCCGCGCCGAAGCCACGCAGCGCCGTGACCATTCGGTGACATTCGGCCGCCGACCCCGTGGTTAAGTTCTGCCATGGACCAAATCGGTGTGGTCGGCCTGTCCTATCGCCACGCCGCAGTGGATCAGGTCGCGCGCTTTTCCGTGCCGCGCGCCGAGCTGCCCGGGCGCCTGGCGCAACTGCGCGAACGGGCCGGCGCCGCCGAGATCCTCTACATCGGCACCTGTAACCGCGTCGAGGTCGTCTACGCGAGCCGCGAGGGCACGCCGGCGGGCGATGCGCGCGAACAGATCTTCCGCGTACTCACCGGGCGCGACCCGCTCCCGGGCGAAGCGGCGCGCGTGCTGCGTGCCTGGACGGGCGAGGCGGCCGTCGAGCACCTGCTGCTCTTGGCCTGCGGACTCGAGTCAGCCCAGACCGGCGAGCAGGAGATCGCCGCGCAGCTGCGCGGCGCCTGGGAGGATGCGCGCAGCGCCGGCACTGCGGGTATCGTCATCGACCGGCTGATGGGCGAAGCCCTCGGCATGGCGCGCCGGGTGCGACGCCTGTCGGCCCAGGTGCGACCGCCCTCGCTCGCTGACCTGGCCGCCGAGCGCGTGCTCGGCCACCTGGACGGCCGCCGCGGCCCGGTCGCCCTGGTGGGGGTGTCCCCGATGACGCGTCGCTGCGCAGCGCTGCTGCACGCCGCGCAACTGCCACTGGTGATCGTCAACCGCAGCCTGCAGCCCGCGCAGGAGCTCGCGCACAGCGTCGCGGCTCAGGTGCTCGGGCTCGAGGAGTTCCGTGCCCGGCCGCCGGCGGTGTGCGCGGTGGTGCTGGCGGCCGGCGGCGGCGAACCGCTGCTGGATGCCGCGGTGCTCGCGCGCCTGCGCGACAGCGCACCGCTCTTGATCGATTTTGGTGTGCCGCCCAACATTGACCCGGACGCCGCCGCGCACGCGCGGCTGGCGCGCGTCGGCATGAGCGATCTCATCGAGGCCGCGCAGCGCCGGCGGCTGCAGCAGCTGATGCGTCTCGCGCCGGTGCGCGCCGCGATCGACGCGCGGCTGGCGTACCTGCGCGGCGATCTGGCGCTGCGGCTGTTCGGACCGCAGCTGGCGGACCTGCGCGGCACCTACGAGCACATCGCCGCCGAGGAGGTGCAGCGCGCGCTCGCCAACGGTCTGCGTACACTAGACCCAGAGCAGCGGGAGCAGCTCGAGCGCCTCGGACGCGCGCTGGCCCTGCGCCTGGCGCACCTGCCGCTCGCCGGGCTGCGCGCAGCCGCGCTGCACGCGAGCGCTGAGGCGGTCGATGCATTCTTCGATGCCACCCGCGCGGCGCGCACCGCGCGCGCCGTGCGCATCCGTCACACTAGGGGAACGAATGATGAGTGAGGATGCAGGCCGGCCGATCGGCGCCGACAGCCCACCGCGCTCGGCGGAGCTGTACGCGCGCGCCTGCCGGGTCATCCCCGGGGGTGTGAGCTCACCGGTGCGGGCCTTCCGTGCCGTCGGCGGCACGCCGCTGTTCATCACGCGCGGCAGCGGCGCGCAAGTGGTCGACGCCGACGGCCGCAGTTATCTCGATCTGGTGGGCTCGTGGGGCCCGCTGATTGCCGGACACGCCCACCCGGCGGTCGTGGCCGCAGTGACCGAGGCGCTCGCGCGCGGCACCACCTTTGGCGCGCCCTGCAGCGCGGAAGTGGAGCTGGCCGAGCGCGTGGTTGCCGCGTATCCCGCCATCGAGCAGGTGCGCTTCGTGTCCTCGGGCACCGAGGCGGTGATGAGCGCCATTCGCGTGGCGCGCGCCTACAGCGGCCGCGACCTGATCGTGAAGTTCGCCGGCTGCTACCACGGCCACGCCGATCATCTGCTGGTGGCTGCCGGTTCGGGGCTGGTGACCTTCGGGCGTCCGTCCTCGGCCGGTGTGCCCGCGGCGTTCACCGCGCACACGCGCGTGCTGCCGCTCGATGACGAGGGCGCCCTGGAGGCGCTGTTTGCGCAGGACGGTGCGCGCATCGCCGCGGTCATCATCGAGCCGATCCCCGCCAACCACGGCCTGCTGCCGCAGCGGCGCGAGTTCCTGCTGACGCTGCGGCGCCTGACACAGGCGCACGGCGCGCTGCTGATCTTCGACGAGGTGATCTCCGGATTCCGCGTCGCGCGCGGCGGCGCGGCGCAACTGCTCGACGTCACGCCCGACATGGCCACCTTCGGCAAGGTCATCGGCGGCGGCATGCCGGTCGGCGCCTTCGGCGCGCCGCGCCGCATCATGAGCCGGTTGGCCCCGGAGGGCGACACCTACCAGGCCGGTACGCTCTCCGGTAACCCGGTGGCGATGACCGCAGGACTTGCCACCCTCGAACTGCTCGAGCGCCACGAGGGCTGGCGTGAGCTCGAGGCGCGCGGTGCTGAGCTCGAGCGGCTGCTGCAGCCGGTGCTGCGGCAGGCGCCTTTCCCGCTGCACCTGGTGCGCGTTGGCTCAATCTTCTGGCTGGCGCTGCACGAGCAGGGGGCACCGCGCCACGCCGCCACCCTGACACCGGCAGAAACCGCGCGCTTCGCGCGCCTGTTTCACGCCATGCTCGCGCGCGGCGTCTACCTGCCGCCGTCGGCATACGAGGCCTGCTTCCTGTCGCTCGCACACGGCAGCGCCGACATCGCCCGCTTCGCGCAGGCACTCAGCGAGTCGCTCGCGGTCGCGGCATGAAGGCGACGCGCGTGTACCAGCTCACCGCGCTCGCCCTGGTGGTGGTGTCGGCGGTGCAGGTGGGTTGGTGGATCTTCGACCAGCACAACTACACGGCCGAAAAGGTGCGCGCCGCCCAGAGCGCCTACGCCCAGCAGACCGGCGCCGCCCAGGCGCTGCTGGATTCCGGCACTCCGGCGCAGCGCGTGCAGCAACTGCTGCCCGACATCGTGGTGAGCGGCCGGCGGGCGGCGCTGCGTCCCGCGCTCGAGCAGACGCTGCTCACCGAGGAGCGCCGGCGCGACAACCAGTATGCCTGGGAGGGCGCATTCTTCCTGCTGGCGCTGGCCTCCTGCATCGCGGTGATCGCGCGCGCGCTGCGCGCCGAGCAGCGCGTCCACCAGCAGCAGGACAGCTTCCTGCAGCTGGTCTCGCACCAATTCAAGACCCCGCTCGCCAGCCTGCAGCTGTCACTGGAAACGCTGGCGCTGCGCGCGCCGCCGCCGCCGGCCGCGCGCACGCTGATCGAGCGCATGCTCGCGGACGTCGCGCGCATGGAGCAGATGGTCACGCAGATCCTCGAGAGTGCGCGCCTGGAAGGCGGGCGTGTGGACTTCAAGTCCGAGCCACTGCAACTGGCCGCGGCGGTGGCGCGCGTGGTCAGTCCGATCGAGGAGCGCGCGCGCCAGGAGCGCGTCAGCATCTCGAGCGACATCGCTCCGGGCCTGTACGTCATCAGTGATCCGCTGGCGATCGACGTGGTGGTGCGCAACGTGCTCGAAAACGCGCTCGCGGCACTACGGCCCGCGGGCGGCGGCCGCATCGAGTTATGTGCGCGCGCGCTCAGCGGTGAGGTCGAGCTCGCGGTGCGCGACACCGGCATCGGCTTCGCCGCGGCAGACGCGGCGCGCCTGTTCGAGAAATTCACGCGCCTGTCGGATGGCGCCAACCGTTATGGCACCGGTCTTGGCCTGTTCATCGTGCGCCGCCTCATGGAGCTCGCGCGCGGTCGGGTCAGCGCGCACAGCGAGGGTCCGGGGCAGGGGGCGCGCTTCGTGCTGACCTGGCCGGCCGCCAAACCGGAGGCGCAGCCATGAACAGCGCGCGCCCGGCGGCGGTGCTGGTAGTGGAGGATGATCCGCATCTCGCCGCCGGGGTCGCGGAGAATCTGCGCGCCGAGGGTTACCCGGTGGCGACCTGCGGCGATGGCGAGCAGGCGCTCGCCTGGCTCGGCGGCCACGCCTGCGCGCTCATCGTGCTGGACGTGATGCTGCCGGGAATGGATGGCTTCGCCGTGTGCCACGCGCTGCGCAGCCAGGGCAACAACACCCCGGTGCTGTTCCTCACGGCGCGCGGCGATCCGGCCGACCGCGTGCGCGGGCTCGAGGCGGGCGGTGATGACTATCTGGCCAAGCCGTTTCACCTGCAGGAGTTCCTGCTGCGGGTGCGCGCCATCCTCAGGCGCTGGGACTGGTACCGCAATGCCTCCGCAACCGCCGCCACCGCGGTGTTGCGCTTCGGCGGCAATGAAGTCGACTTCCGCGCATTTCGCGCCCGCGCCTGGAATGGCGAGGCCCAGGAGCTGACCGAGAAGGAAGCCATGATCCTCAAGGTGCTGGCCGAGCATGCCGGCGAGATCGTCTCGCGCGAGGATCTGCTCGAGCGCGTCTGGGGTTATGACGTCTTTCCGTCCACGCGCACCGTGGACAATTTCATCCTCAGGCTGCGCAAGCGCTTCGAGCAGGATCCGGCCAACCCGCGCCACTTCCTCACCGTGTGGGGCGTCGGCTACCGCTTTCTCAGTGAGGGCGCGCCATGAGTGCGGTGCTGCGCATCGGCACGCGCGCCTCGGCGCTGGCGTTGTGGCAGGCCGAGCATGTGGCGGCATTGTTGCGCGCGCAGCCGGGCGCACCGCCTGTCACGCTGGTGCACATCAAGACCCAGGGCGATCTGCAGAGCGAGGTGCCCTTGTGGCAGATGGGCGGGCGCGCCTTTTTCACCCGCGAGATCGACCGGGCACTGCTCGAGGGCGCGGTGGACATCGCCGTGCACAGTCTCAAGGATCTCGCCACGCAGCTCGAGCCCGGACTCACGCTGGCCGCCACCCTGCGCCGTGCCGACCCGCGCGATGCCCTGCTCAGTCGCACCGGCGCAGCGCTCGCGGCCCTGCCGCGCGGCGCGCGCATCGGCACCAGCAGTCTGCGCCGCCGTGCTTTCCTCGCACGGCTGCGCCCGGATGCACAGCTGCTCGAGCTGCGCGGCAACGTCCCGACGCGCCTCGAGCGGCTGCAGCGCGGCGAGTACGACGCCATCGTGCTCGCGGCGGCCGGGCTCGAGCGCCTGGGACTGAGCGCGCACATCAGCGAATACCTCGCGGTCGAACAGTTCCCGCCGGCAGTCTCGCAGGGCGTGATCGGTGTGGCCGCGCGCGCCGCAGACGCGCCGACCTGCGCCTGGCTCGCGCGCCTGGACGATCGCGCGGCGCGGCTTGCAACCACCGCCGAACGTGCGCTGCTCGCGCGCCTCGAGGGCGGCTGCCAGGTGCCGCTCGGGGCCCTGGGTCAGTTGGAAGGCGCGACGTTGTCACTGGCCGCTCAAGTCTGCTCACTCGACGGCACACGCGCGCTCGCGGCGCGGGGCACGGCGCCCGCAGGACTCGAGGCTGCCGCCGCGCTCGGTACGCGCCTCGCCGAGGAGCTGCTCGGCGACGGCGCTGCGGCACTGATCGCGGCGGAGCGCGCAGCGCACGCGGTGGAGGCACCGTGAACGCGCAGCTCGCACCGGTGGTAGTGACGCGCGCGGAGGGGAGCGACGGCCCCCTCAGCCGGGAACTGCGCGGCCTCGGCCTCGAAGTGCTCAGCTGGCCGGCGGTGAGCGTGCAGGCGGCAGCGCCGCAGGCGCTCGCCACGGCGCTGCAGTCGGTGCATTCGTTCGCCTGGATGGTGTTCACCAGCCGTCACGCGGTCGGCGCGGTGCTTGCGCTGCTGCCTGCGGCCCCGAGCGGCGTGCGCATCGCTGCGGTCGGCGCCGCCACCGCGCAGGTGCTGCGCCAGCGAGGCTGGCCGGTGGATCTGGTGCCGGAAGACGCCGGCGCCGCCGGGCTGCTCGCGGCCTTCGCCGCGCGCTGGTCGCCGGCCGATGCCGGTATCCGGGTGCTCTATCCGGCGAGTTCGCGGGCGCTGCCGACGCTGCGGCAGGGACTGACGCAACTCGGCGCCGTGGTGACTCAGGTCGAGGCCTATCGCACGCAGCAGGCGCAGCTCGACCTCAACGCCTGCCGTGAATGGATTGCGCGCCGCGCCATCGGCGCGGTGACCTTCGCCAGTCCTTCGGCGGTGAGCGAGCTGGCGCAGGCGCTCGGCAGTGAGGATTTCACGCGCCTGCTGTCCGCGGCGGCCGCGGTGGCCATCGGGCGCACCACCGCACGTGAGCTGGCCGCGCACGGACAGAGCGCCGTGGTGGCCGACGCCGCGACGCTGCACGGCCTCGCCGTGACCACCCTGCGCCTGTTGCAGACGAGAGCCTAACGTTATGGGATTTCCGCAAGTACGACCGCGGCGCACGCGCGCGACTGCCGCCTGGCGCCAGCTGGTGCGCGAGACTCACCTGCTGAGCGATGCGCTCATCTATCCGCTGTTCGTCGTGCCCGGGCGTGGCGTGCGCCGCCCGGTCGAGAGCATGCCCGGTATCTGCCAACTGTCGGTGGACGAGGCGGTGAAGGAAGCGCAGGCGGTGCAGGCCGCACGCGTGCGCACCGTGCTGCTGTTCGCAGCGCCCGCGCGCAAGGACGCACAGGCGAGCGATGCGCTCGACCCGCAGGGACTTGCGGCCCAGGCCATCCGCGCTCTGAAGGCGGCCTGTCCCGAGCTCATGCTGTGGGCGGATGTGTGTCTGTGCGGGGCCACCGATCACGGCCACTGCGGACACGTGACGCCGGGCGGCACGATCGACAACGATTCGTCGCTGGCGACGCTCGCACAGGTGGCGCTCAACTACGCGCGCGCCGGGGCGGACGCGGTGGCACCGAGCGACATGATGGACGGCCGCGTCGGCGCGCTGCGCGCGCTGCTCGATCGCGAAGGCCACGCCAACACACCGCTCATCGCCTACGCGGCCAAGTACGCCTCGGCGTTCTACGGTCCGTTCCGCGAGGCGGCCGAGTCAGCCCCGGCCTTCGGCGACCGGCGCTCCTACCAGCTGGACCCCGCCAACGCGCGCGAAGCGCTGCGCGAGGTGCTGCTCGATGTGGAAGAGGGCGCTGACCTGGTCATGGTCAAGCCCGCCGGACCCTACCTCGACATCATCCGCCAGGTGCGCGATGCGGTACGCGTTCCGGTCGTCGCCTATCAGGTGTCAGGCGAGTACAGCCTGATCAAGGCGGCCGCCGCCCGCGGTTGGATCGAGGAACGCGCGGCAGTGCTCGAAACCCTCACCGGCATCCGCCGCGCGGGCGCTGACCTCATCATCAGCTACTTTGCGCCCGAGGCGGCACGCTGGCTGGCCGCATGAGCGAGAGCAGCGCTTTTCTCGCCGCCTGCCGTCGCCAGCCGGTGCCGCATCGGCCGATCTGGATCATGCGCCAGGCGGGACGTTACCTGCCGGAGTACCGCGCGCTGCGTGCCAAGGTCGACTTCGAGTCGCTGACGCGCTCGCCTGAGCTTGCGGCCGAAGTCACCCTGCAGCCACTGAAGCGCTTCCCGCTGGATGCCGCGATTCTTTTCAGCGACATCATGACGCCCCTGCAGGGCATGGGGATCGAGCTCGCCTTCGAGCCGGGCCCGGTGGTACGCACGCCGCTGCGCACGCGCGCGCAAGTGGAAGCGCTGCCCGAGCTCGAGCCGGCGCGTGATGTGCCGTTCGTGCTCGACAGCGTGCGCCTGGTGCGTGCCGGCCTGCCGCGCGGGGTGCCGCTGATCGGCTTCGCCGGCGCCCCGTTCACGCTGCTGTGTTACCTGGTGTGTGGCCGGCCGTCCAAGGAGTTCGCCGCGGCGCGCGCCTTCCTGTATGCCGAGCGCGCAGCGGCCGAGCGGCTGCTCGAGCGTCTCGCCGATGCGATGGCGGCCTACCTTTTGGCGCAGGCCGCGGCCGGCGCGCAGGCCCTGATGCTGTTCGAGTCATGGGCGGGCCTCCTGGCGCCACCGCAGTTCGCCGCGTTCGCGCTGCCGGCGGTGCGGCGCGCGGCGCTCGCACTGGCGCGCGCGAACGTGCCACTCATCTACTACCTCAACCAGGGATCCGCACTCTTGCCGCTGGTCAGGGATCTGCCCGTCGACGTCATCGGCGTGGACTGGCGGCAGGAGCTCTCGGCGGTGCGCCGCGAGCTCGGTCCCGACAAGGCGGTGCAGGGCAACCTGGACCCGGCCGCGCTGTTCGCGCCCCCGGAGGAGTTGCGGCGTCAGGCGGAGGCGGTGCTGGCCGCCGCGGGGGACGCTCCGGGGCACATCTTCAATCTCGGTCACGGCATCTGGCCGGACACCGACCCCGCGGCGGTGGCACGGCTGATCGACTACGTGCATGAGCGCCGCTGAGTTCGCCGCGACCGCGACCGGCTACTTCCGCGACCTGCAGGGCCGGCTGTGTGCTGCCTTCGAGGCGTTCGAGCCGCAGAGCCGTTTCGAGGCGCGCCGCTGGTCCCGGCCGGAGGGTCACCGCCTGCAGGGCGGCGGCGATTCGCGCCTGATGCGCGGCAGCGTGTTCGAGAAGGTGGGGGTCAATGTCAGCCATGTGTGGGGACAGCTGGCAGCGGAGGCGTGGGGCCAGGTGGCCGGTGCCGGGGACTCGCAGGGGCGCTTCACCGCCTGCGGCATCTCCCTGGTGGCTCACATGACCAATCCCTATGTCCCGGCCGTGCATCTGAATCTGCGCTATCTGGAGACCAGTCGCGCCTGGTTCGGGGGCGGCTCGGATCTCACCCCGACCTTTCCCTTCGAGGAGGACACGCGCGAATTCCACGCGGCGCTCGCGGCGGCCTGTGCGCCTTACCGCGACGGTGCCTACGCCGAGTTCAAAGCCTGGTGCGATCGCTATTTCTTCCTGCCGCACCGCCAGGAGCCGCGCGGCGTGGGCGGCATCTTCTTCGACGACCTCGCGAGCGGCGACCGCGCCGCGGACTTCGCTCTGGTGCAGCGGGTCGGTGAGGCGCTCGCACAGGTGTTTCCGCGCCTGGTCGCCCGCCGCAAGGACACCCCCTACGACGAGGCAGCGCGCGAGCGGCTGCTGCTGAAGCGTGGCCGCTACGTGGAATTCAACCTGGTCTACGACCGGGGAACCCGGTTCGGCTTCAGTACGGATGCGGATCCGGAAGCGTATCTGATGAGTCTGCCGCCCCTGGTGCGCTGGTGAGCGGTGCGGCCGCGGCCGCGCGCTTGAGCCAGCTGACCGGATTGGCACGGAACAGCCGCAAGGGGTTGCTCGTGGCGGCCGCGCGCCAGTGGCTGCCGAGCACACCGGCGATCGCGCCCAGGGTTTCTGCCGGCGGCCGCCACAGGCGCCGCAATCCGCTGTAAGACGTCACAGGAGTCTCCCGAACAGGCCCAGGCGTTATGGTAATGACTATCGCAAGCACGGCCAGGTTCCAGCAAAAAGTGTTGCCCCTGGGCGACGTGGGCGTTTAAACCGGTCTCGGGCCCGGGGCCTCTAAAGACCAGATGACACACGCGCAGGCCGAGGACGGGCGGGTCGAGTGGGAGGGGGCGCTGGTCCAGCGCGCCTGCGCCGGCGACACGCGCGCGTTCGAGCGGCTCTACCGCGAGCACGCCGGACGGGTTTACGGACTGTGCTTGCGCATGACGCGCGACCCACAACTGGCGGAGGACTGTACGCAAGACACATTCATCAATGCCTGGCGCGCGCTGCCGAGGTTCGAGACCCGCAGCTCGCTGTCCACCTGGCTGCACCGTATCGCGGTGAACGTGAGCCTGGCCAAGCGGCGCAAGAGCCCGCAGGTCGAGCCCATGCCCGAGGACGATGAGGGTGGCGGCGGCGCCGACTTTACCCTCGAGACGCCGGTCGAGGTGCGGGAGATCGAGACCGCCATCGGCGAACTGCCCGATGGCGCGCGCGATGCGCTGGTGCTGCATGCGCTTTACGGCTACTCGCACGGCGAGGCCGCGCAAATGCTCGGAGTCGCCGAAGGAACCTGCAAGGCGCAGCTGCACCGCGCCCGCAAGCTCCTGCGCGACCGACTGGGTGTGGAGGTCAACTGACATGACAGAGCCCAAAGATCCTGCTGCCCGGGTCAGCTCGCTCGCCGAGCTGCCACGCGACATCCGTCCGCCGCGCGACCTGTGGCCGCAGATCGCGGCGCGTCTGGACACCGCGCGCGCCTCGAGCCCGCTCGCGGCGCCGCCGTCGGCGCGCCGCCCGCCACGGCTGCAGTGGCTCGCCGCCGCGGCCATGGTGGCGAGTGTGGCGGTGGGCGTGTGGATCGGTCGCAGCGTGCTGCCGAGCGGTGTGCCGGGCCCGGTGCGCACCGCCACGACCAACAGCAGCGCAGCGCCGGCTGCCGCGCTGGTCGATGCGGCCTTCGTCACTGATCCGCGTTACCAGCGGCAGCGCGCCGCGCTGCTGCAGTCGCTGCAGGCGCAGCTGGCCACGATGCCGCCCGAGACACGCACCAAGGTGCTGGCGAGTCTTGCGACCATCGAGAAAGCCAAACAGGATCTGGAGGGCGCGCTCGGCAAAGACCCGGGCAATGCGCTGCTGCAGGAGCTGCTGGTCAACACCTACCAGGATGAGATGCGCGTCCTCACTGACGTGCACGAGGCCGGCGGCGCCGGCCAGGGGACCTAACATGCGAATCGTGTACCGATGGGTGACAATGGCGGCGCTCGCTCTGAGCAGCGTGGCGGCCTACGCTTCGGCGGACTTTGAAAAGACCGTTCCCGCACAGGCGCGCGGCACGGTCGAGATCTCCAACGTCGCCGGTGAGATTCAGGTGAGTGGCTGGGACCGCCCGGAAGTGAGTGTGCGCGGCGACCTGGGCGCCGGGGTCGAGCGCGTCGAGGTGACGAGCGAAGGCAATCGCACCCTCATCAAGGTGGTGCTGCCCAGCATGGCCTTCCACAATGGTTCGGCGGATCTCAAGGTACAGATCCCGCGGGACAGCGAACTGGACATCTCTGCAGTGAGCGCCGAGGTGCGCGTGGCCAACGTGCAGGGCGTGCAGCGTCTGAACACGGTGAGCGGTGACATCACGTCCGAACTGGTCGCGCCGGAGGGCGAGTTCAAGACCGTGAGCGGCGGCGTGCGCCTGCGCGGACACGGCGTGACTGCGCGGCTGCACGTGAGCACGGTGAGTGGGGATGTACACATCGAGCACGCCGCCGGCGATCTGGAGGTCGGCACGGTGAGCGGCACGCTGCGCCTGCAGCTCGATACGGCGAGCTCCGTGCGCGCCCACAGTACCTCCGGGGATGTGAGCTTCGAAGGCCAGCTGGGACATGGGGCGAACTTCGAGGCGACCACGGTGTCCGGCGATCTCAGCGTGCGCGCCCGCTCCGACGGCTTCCGCTACGAGGTGTCGAGCTTCACCGGCGATATCAACAGCTGCTTCGACGTGTCGGCCGAGCGCACCAGCAAGTACGCGCCCGGCAAGACGCTGCAGGGTTCGCGCGGCGATGGCGCCGGCTACCTGCGCCTGAAGACGATGAGCGGCGACATTGAGGTGTGCGACCGCAAGTGAGTCACCGCTAGAATGGCGCGGTGAAGCCGCGCTCTCCGTCGATCGCCGCCGCGCTCCTCGCCTGGCACGCCCGTGCCGGACGCCACGCTCTTCCCTGGCAGCAGCAACGCACGCCCTACCGCGTCTGGGTCTCGGAAATCATGCTGCAGCAGACCCAGGTCGCCAGCGTGATCCCCTATTACCAGCGGTTTATGCGGCGCTTTCCCGAGGTGCGCTCGCTGGCTGCCGCAGCCCTCGATGAGGTGCTGCACCTGTGGTCGGGGCTCGGCTACTACGCGCGCGCGCGCAATCTGCACCGCGCCGCGCAGCGGGTCTGCAGCGAGCACGGCGGCGAGTTGCCCGCAAACTTCACCGCATTGGCCGCGCTCCCCGGCATCGGCCGCTCCACCGCCGGCGCGATTCTTGCGCTCAGCCGCGGTGAGCGCTTTGCCATTCTGGACGGCAATGCACGCCGCGTGCTGACGCGTTGCTTTGCGGTCGAGGGCGCGCGCGGCGCGTCTGCCACCGAGACGCGCCTGTGGCAGCTCGCCGAAGCCTGCACGCCCACCCGCCAGGTCGCCGCTTACACCCAGGCCGTCATGGACCTGGGCGCGACGCTGTGCACGCATCGCCAGCCGCAGTGCACGCAGTGTCCGCTCGCATCGGTGTGCGTCGCCCGGCGGGCGGGGCGGCAGCACGAGCTGCCCGCGCCGCGCGCGGCGCGTCGGCGCACGCAGCGGCGGGTCTTCATGGTGGTGGCGCTGGCGGACTGCGGCGGCGTACTGCTCGAGCGTCGTCCCGAACGCGGCGTGTGGGGAGGACTGTGGTGCCTGCCGGAGTTCACCACGGCCGCTGCTGCCACGAGCTTCATCGGCGCGCACCTGCCCGCGGCGGGGCCGCCGCAGCCGCTGCCGTCGATCGAGCACGCCTTCACCCACTTCGATCTGACCATTGCACCGCTCCTGGTGCGCTGCCCTGGGGCGGCTGGCGTCCTGGAGCCACGGCTCTGGTATAACATCCGCCAGCCCGCGCACGTCGGCCTGCCGGCGCCGATCAGCGCGCTGCTGCACGCGGTCGCGCACCCGCACGACGCGTTGCGGCACTGAACGGAGGATTTAGGTGGCACGCACGGTGCAGTGTGTCCTGCTCAAGCGCGAGGCCGAGGGCCTCGAACGGGCGCCCTATCCGGGAGAACTGGGTCGGCGCATCTACGAGAGCGTCTCGAAGGAGGGCTGGGGCCGCTGGCTCAAGCACCAGACCATGCTCATGAATGAGTATCGGCTCACGCCCATCGAGCCGAAGGCGCGCAAGTTTCTCGAAACCGAGATGGAGAAGTTCTTCTTCGGAGCCGGTTCGCAGGCTCCCGAGGGCTACCAGCCGCCGCCAGCCTAAAGGTGGATGAGGCCGCGCTTGTGTGCGACCGCGACGGCCTCGGTGCGGCTGATGGCATCCAGCTTGGTCAGGATCGCCTTGACGTGCGTCTTGGCCGTGCCCTCGGTGATCGACAAGCGCCGCGCAATGTCCTTGTTGCTGCGCCCCTCGGCGACCAGCTGCAGCACGTCGAGCTCGCGCTGCGTGAGGCTCGGCTTGCCCATACGCTGCAGCGCCTTGGCGGCTACGGTCGAGGAGGTGTAGGGACGGTCCTCACTCACCGCGCGGATGGCCGCGAGGATTTCCTGCCGCGGCGCATCCTTGAGCAAATAACCTTTCGCACCCTGCGACAGGCACTGAAAAATGTCCTCATCACCATCGTAGGTGGTCATGATGAGAATGCAGGCCTTGGGGTTGATCTCCAGCACCCGCTGCACCACCGCGACGCCGTCGCGCTTGGGCATGCGCAGGTCCAGGACCATGACATCGGGGCGATGCCGCTCGTAGAGCGTGATGGCCTCCTCGCCGTCGCCGGCCTCGGCGACCACCTCCATATCGGCCTGCTGGTTGACCATCGCCGCGAGTCCGTCGCGCACCACCGGGTGATCGTCCGCGAGCACCACACGGATGTGACTTTTCATGACCGCGACCACTAGGAGACCCGTTTCAGCATACGCACGCTGATGCGTGTGCCGCGTCCGGGCTGGCTGTCGATCTGCCATTCGCCGCCGATTGCGCCGGCGCGCTGGCGCATGCTCGACAGACCGAAGCCCTGGCGTGCGTACAGCTCCGGACTCTGTTCCATGCCGACACCGTCGTCGGCGACCGCGAGCGTCCAGTGCGTCGGGGTTTCGGGCTCATCCGCCATGGTGATGCGGACCGAGTGCGGGCGCGCGTGGCGCACCGCGTTGCTGACCGCTTCCTGTGCGATGCGCAGCAGCTCGTGCTCGTGCTCGGGCTTGAGTCCGGTGCTGATGCTGCCGCCGTCGAAGGTGCAGGTGACCCCGCCCGGCACGGTGGAGCGATCTGCCAGCTGGCGCAGCGCGAGCTCCAGTCCCGCGCGGCGGGTCTGATCGAGACGCAGTGCCATCACCGAGCGGCGCGCTTCGGCCAGGCCGTCGCGCGCGAGCTCGCGCACCCGCGACAGGGTGAGGCCGAGCTCCGAGCCACGCTTGCGGCAGGAAGGGAATTCCTCCACGGCGCCAAGCTGCAGCAGGATGCCGGTGAAGGCCTGTGCCAGGCCATCGTGAATCTCCTGGCCGATGCGCGTGCGCTCCATGAGCACCGCCGCCTCCTTGGCCGAGTACGCCAGGCGCGTCAGCTGCACGGCCAGGGTCGCCTGCTGCGCGAGCGCCACCAGCAGCTCGCTGCGCTGCACCTCCTGCGCCTCGCGCGTAAAGCTCATGACCAGAAAGCCGACACTGCGGCCGCCGAACACCAGCGGATAGACCACCGTGCCGACGGCGCCCAGACGGCGGTGCAGGGCGAGTACGCCCGGCCAGATCTCGCTCTTCTGGTGTGCCACGTTCAGATAGAGCGGCTCGCGCAGTTCGCCGAAGCGCGTGGTGAACACCGAATCGGCCACCGGCACGCTGGTGGCGTATTGGGGCTCAGCCAACTGGCCCTGGCGCACGTGCGCGACGATGCGCCACTCCTGCAGCGAATCCTTCAGCACCACCACCGCACCCGAGACCGCATCGAACTGGCGCGTCGCCTCCAGCAGCATGTGCCCCATGAAGCTGTGCAGATCGGTTTCGCCGGCCAGCCGTTCGAGGTTACCGCGGATCACCGCGTTCGCCTTGGCGAGCTCGGCGACGCGTTCCTCGGCAGCGTGCTCGCGCTCGCGGCGCACGTCGTCCACCAGCCGCTCGCGGTGCAGCGCCGCGCCGATGACACCGCCGGCGGTCTCGAGTGCCGCGAGCTCGGAGGGCTCGATGGCGCGGTGCTGACGCGTGTTGTCGAAACCCACGACGCCGATGAACTCACCGGCGACGAAGATCGGGACGATCGCCTTGGTCTGGGTGCCGACGCCCTCGATGCCGGAGGCGGCATCGCCGGAAGAAATCTCGCCCTTGCTGAAGCACACGCTACGC